>Ga0209048_10000687_pt1 | contig 35806 bp, 33 predicted proteins | sample FrelakmetCRP12CR_FD_187146 | JGI IMG/M metagenome (GOLD analysis project Ga0209048, IMG submission 187146) | Freshwater lake sediment microbial communities from the University of Notre Dame, USA, for methane emissions studies - CRP12 CR (SPAdes)... | ecosystem: Environmental > Aquatic >...
GTAGTTCTCGCCGCTGCGAACAACGGTGGGATACGCGGTGATCGCGAACTCCCACGAGGGTGTCGCGGCAGCAGAAGCGCGGCGCCCGCTGCGCTCGTCGTGACCGGCGAACGTGGCGCCGTCGTCTGGCGGGTGGGGCTGATCCCCGGCGCGCTCAAGGTCGTCTGATATGCCCGGCTGGACGAGCGACTCGGCCGCGATCGGATGCTGTTCAACGCGCGTGCGGCGATCGAGCGCTACGAGGCGCTGCAGGCGGCTCGCCAGACTTGAGGAAATCAAGTCGGGAATGACCGGTCAGAAGGCGCAGCGGACGCAGCCCGATGTCGCAGGCGCCGTGAAGAAATCCCCCCAGCCGGCTTGCGTTAACATGGATTGCAGGTGATGCCGGCGCCGAGGCGCAGACGTCAAAGGCGCGCGCGACGCAATCCGACGCGCGCCAGGCAGGAATACCGGCTCTGCGACCACCGTCATGCGCCCTTCGTGAGGACACCGTGAAAAGACTCGTCTTCGCCATCCTGCTGGCGACGCTGGCCGTCCCCGCCACCTTCGCCGGCATGTACGACCAGCCCTACGCCATCGTCGAATCGGGCGACACATCGGACGTGCGCAAGGAGGCCCGCCTCTCGATCAGCAAGGTGGATGGCGAGAGCACGCGCAACCCGCGAAAGACCGACCCGATCGCACCCGGCAAGCACCGGCTCACGCTGCACTTCGAGAGCGCGCGGGGCGTATTCCGCCCCGAATATCAGGAGGTCGAGATCGACCTCGACGCCTGCACGCGCTATCGAATCGTCGCGAATTACGAGGCCAAGACGGGGCCGGACTGGAAGCCGAAGGTCTATTCCGAGTCGATCGGCGAATGCGTCAAGAAGTTCAGGAAGAAAGAGGCAACCCCGGGCTGAGCCTCGCCGTTGCGGGGGCTGCTGGCGCCTTCGGGTGGGGCCGCCCCGGGCGCATCGTCCAGGGCGCGCGGCAACTGCGCACGCGCTGCTTGCTCGATCAGGGCCTTCCTGAACGCCCTCGAGAACGCATCGACCGCCGCAGCGCTCTTCGGACCGATGACCCTCGGGTCAATCCGCGCCTTTGTGAATCGGCGGCAACACGTCCGGGAGCGCGGGCGTCTTCTGCGTCGGCTTCGCGAGGCGACGAATCTCTGCGCGGGGTCGTGAGCGCGGGGTCGCCTCTTTCACCGCCGCGGGAGCACTCCGGCAGGCGCGGTTCCAACGCCTCGCCGACAACGCTTCGGGAAAACCGGGCGCCTGCCGCGCTGGACGGCTTTCGGGCGCGGTGGCGAACGCACGCAACCTGCCACCGGCGGTTCGCGCCGGGATGAGCGCGGAGGAGGCGGACCGGTCGCGAGAGGGCGAAAGCTCGTGACGACGTCCAAAGAACGGTCGCATGCACGACGCGTCGCCGGACGCTTCGGCCTGCGGACGGGTTGCCGCCGAAGAGCCGGGGGCCGCAACCCGCTTTGCCCGGGACGGCCGTCCTCGTTCAAGGCGTACCCGTTCGCGCACGCGCATCGTGACGTTCTGCCCTGGCGCGCGCGAGCAGCGTCCCCAGCAGGGCGGCCAGCAGCGCCATCACGAGGACGACCACGGGTCCTGAGGGAAGGTCGGCGGCCGCTGACAGCGCGAGTCCGATCACGTACGCGGCGATGCCCAGCGCGAGGCTCAAGGGCAGGCGCCGTCGCGTCGGCGCCCGCTGCGTGGCGAGCGCGGGCAGGATCAGGCTGGCGAAGACGAGATAGACGCCGACCAGTTGAACGGACGCGGTGACCGCGCAGGCGAACAACGCATAGAAGCCGACCCGTCCGGCGCCGGCCCGGACGATCCGCCACAACGCAAGCACGGCGGCGGTGACCAGCGCCATCACCGTCAGCTGCGTGGCGTTGACCCAGAGGATCTGGCCAACCAGGAGGTCTTTCAGATGCTCACCGCCATGCGGATTGTTGGCGAGCAGCAGCACGCCAATGCAGGAAGCGAGCACGAACAGTGCGCCGATCAGCGCTTCCTGCACCTCGGGGAAGCGCCGATCGGTCCACGTGAGCAGCAGCGCCCCGCCGAGCGCCGCACTGATCGCGGCGGCCTGGACCGCCATGCCTTGCGGTTCCCAGCCAAGGGCGTCCGCGGCGATCACGCCCACCCCGGCGACCTGGGCGATCGCCAGGTCGATGAACACGATACCCCGCGCCAGGACCTGTATGCCGAACGGGACGTGGGTGAGCAGCACCAGGACGCCGGCGGTGAATGCGGGCAGCAGGATGCTGGCGTCCAGGCCTTGCAGCGTCAACGCAGCGCTCCCAGCAGGCGCTTGATCGTGTCGTCAAAGAGCGCGAACAGGTCCATCGCCTGTTCGTCGCCGCCGACGGTAAACGGCAAGACCACCGCCGGAATCTTTGCGCGCTCCGCGAGCCATTCCGAACTGCGACCGTCGTTGTACGCGGCGCGCAGCACCATCCGGGCGGGCTCGCGCTGCAGCCTGGCGAGCACCTCGGAAAGGTAGCCGCTCGAAGGCTCGACGCCCGGCTTGGGCTCCAACGTGGTGATCTCGACCATGCCCAGCCAGTTCAGGAGGTAGGGAAACGCCTTGTGCTGGACGACGACGCGCACACCGCGCAGGGGCGCCGCCTCCTTTTCCCAGCGCCCGATCGCCGCATTCCAGCGCGCGCTGAAATCCTCGTGGGCCGCCCGATAGGCGGCCGCGTTCGCCGGGTCGACGTCGGCCAGGCGTTGGGCGAGCGCGGCCCCCACGCGCGCGATGTTGCGCGGATCGGTTTGGATGTGTGGATTCCCCGCCGCGTGCACGTCGCCTTCGGCGCGATCGAGGCGCGTAGGCACCTCGAGCTTGGTGACGAAGTTTGCGGCTTCGAAGTAGCCTTTCGCGCCAGGCTGAATTCGCTCGTTACCCGACTGGCGCAGCAGGACCGGCATCCAGCCGATCTCAAGCTCGGCGCCCGTGCAGACGACGAGGTCCGCATTGCGCGCACTGGCGATCAGGCTGGGACGGGCCTGGATCTGATGCGGATCCTGCAAGGCATTGGTGGCGAGATAGACGTTGACCTTGTCGCCGCCAAGCGCCTGGGCGAGCGCGCCCCACTCAGGCTCGCACGCCAGGACGCGCAGCGCCGCCGACGCCGGTGCAACCGCGGTACCGAGCAGCGTTGCGAATGCGAACAGAACAAAGCGAAGTTTCATGGCAAGCTCCTCAATAGCTGTGCGCGCCGTGCGCGCCCAGGCTCATCTGATAGTCGATCCGGAACTGGTTATCCGTCACCCCGGGACGCGAGCGGTCTGCCGCAAACTGCATGCGGAGCCGGCTGAACTCACTCGGTGCGAACGACAGCATGGCGGTCCAGCGCGAAGGGTTGTAGGGCGGGGCGAGCAGGGAGGGATCGGCCGCAGCGAAGTCGATGCTGCCGCGGTCGAGCCGGTCGTAGCGCAACCCGGTCGACCAGCGCGGAACGAACTGGTAGACGGCCTGCGCATAGGCGCCCCACTGGGTGCTGGCGTAGCTGCCGCTGGCCGCGGTGCCATCCGCATCGAAGACGAGCGTGCCCGATTCGTGCCGCTGGAAGGCCTCGGCCTGCAGCTTCAGGTTGCGCTGCACCGCGTTGCCGTTCGGCGCCCACTTCCAGATGACATCCGCGAGCCACGTTCGGCTGTCGCCGCTGAACACATTGCGGACGGCATTGCCGTTCGCGTCGAAGCCATCGGACGAACGATTGCTCGGCGATGCCGACAGGTAAGAGAGCCCGAACCGCCAGCTGTTGCTGAAGCCGACGTCGCCGCCGAGGTGACCGGTCAGCGCGGCCGCACCCACGCCGTTGCCGTTGTTGGGCGTGGCGGGAAAGTCGCGGCCGCTGCCGATCTCGGCGCCGAGCTCGATGAACGTGTCGGTGGGCGCGACCCAGTGCAATTGCAGGCCGTCCTGGCCGAACTGGCCGCCCAGGAAGGCCTGGTAGGCAAGGGGCGTATCGACGAAGTCCCATACGTGCGAGTGCTGCCCGTTCAGATAGCCAATTCCGGACAGAAAGCGCCCGCCTTTGAGTTGCACACCATTGCCTATCGCGGTGGTCTGGAAGAAGGCCTCCTCGACCGACACGGTGTTCTCCGGCGTGATCGAAACGGTCAGCACACCCGAAAAATACGGATCGACGCTCGCGGCAAGGCTCAGCTCCGATTCCGCGAGCGAGAGCCCGCGCGGCCCGGGGCCGACGTCGCTGCTGGTCAGAAAGCCCGTCAACCGGTACTGGTTCGGGTCCTGCGACAGGCTCGTGTACCCGCCCGCCAGAATCACGGAGACCGCTGGATTGAAGGCATTCGCGGTGGCGGCGCCGGCAGCGGCTGGCCCCGGCGCCGTCGCCGGCACGGCCGCCGGTGCCGGGGAAGGGGTGGGCGCCGGCGGAGCGGATGCCGCGCGTTGCGCTGCTTCGGCCTGTGCCACCCGTTCCTCGAGCTGGCGCAGGCGCGCCTCATAGCTCTGCTTGAGTTCCTGGATTTCCGCGTGCAGCTGCTGCAATGAGTCGTCTGCCGCGACCGCGACATGCGGAGCGACGGCCATGGCAAGCAGCAGCACGCAAGTCGTGCGTGCGTTCATGCTTTTCCCCTGAAAGAAATCTTGGATGCAGCACGACCGCCGAGTCGCGGTCGCAAAGTGCAGTTCAGACGTGCAGGGGAGGCGGAGCGCGCGAGCGATAGCCGGGAAGGACCGCTACCGCGGCGCAGGCAAGGACGGTTGCGGTGACGAAATCCGGCACGACCGGCGCCGGGACCGGCAATGGCGCCCAGGCGAGGAAGTGTGAGAGCGCACCGAAAGAAAGGCAGATCTGGCAGCGGTCAGGCTCATCGCGCGCGATCTTCTCCGTTGGCGGAGAATTCGAGCTGGCGCCCGCCGCCGCGCGCCGGTCTTGAGAATAATGCGTCAGCGCGTGCGTGAAGGCACCGATCTGCGCGCCCACCACGAGCGCGCAGCAAAGGGCGGCGACGGCACGAACGAGACGGATTCTTGGCATCAAACGCATGGACCGACCAGTCACGACGGATCGGCCGAGTGTAGCCGGTGGCGCTGCCCGTGGCTTCTTAGGACAACCCGCCGGGGCGGCGCCTGGACTGTCCGTGATACCGGTTCGGCACGAAAGTCGGGGCGAGGGCACCTAGGAAGGCAGCGGGCGTTGCCTCGCCGGGGTCGAATGGCCGTGTCCCGTATCCGACGCTCGCCGTGCCGAAGGCCAACCCCTGAACCGCCGAATGCCCAACGTCCTTCTTGCGATACTTATGTGTTCTTTACGCGCAAAGTAGTACAAGCGTGAGTTGACGGGCAAATGGGAGGCACCGTGTCGTCTGAAGACAAGCAGAGCAGTCTGGCGGCGTTGACCGTGGCGGCCATCGGCGTCGTCTACGGCGACATCGGCACCAGTCCGCTGTACACGGTGAAGACAACTTTCAGCGAGGCGACCGGCATCCCGCTGAATCCGACCAACGTGATCGGCGCCATCTCTTCCATTTTCTGGCTGCTGATGCTGGTGGTGACATTGAAATACGTCGTGCTGATCCTGCGCGCGGACAATCGCGGTGAAGGCGGCATCATGGCGCTTGTCGCGCTGGCGGTGTCGGCGGCCGGCAAGACGCCGCGCATGCGTACCGGGCTGCTGATGATCGGCGTACTCGGCGCATGCTTGTTCTACGGGGACGGTGTGATCACGCCGGCGATCTCGGTGCTCAGCGCGGTCGAAGGCCTCGAGGTCGTCACGCCGGCCTTCAAACCGTTCGTGCTCCCGATTTCGATTGGAATTCTGATCGGGCTGTTCCTGGTTCAGAGCCGCGGCACGGCCGACGTGGGCAGGTTCTTTGGACCAACGCTCATCCTGTGGTTTTTCACGCTCGCCACGGTCGGGGTGCTGCATATCGTGCAAACACCGCAGATCCTCGCGGCGCTCAATCCGCTGCGCGCGGCCGAATTCCTGGCCTCGCGCGGCCTGGGCATCTTCGCTGCCATCGGCGCGCTCGTGCTGGCCGTGACGGGCTGCGAGGCGCTGTACGCGGACATGGGGCATTTCGGCCGACGCCCGATCCGTATCGCCTGGACCGGTCTGGTCCTGCCGTCACTGGCGCTGAACTATCTCGGCCAGGGGGCATTGCTGATCGGCAGTCCTGAGGCGATCGAGAATCCTTTCTTCCGCCTGTTTCCCCAAGCCGTCATATTGCCCGCCGTCGTGTTTGCGTCGATCGCCACCGTCATCGCGTCGCAGGCGGTCATCTCGGGCGCGTACTCGATGACGCAACAGGCCGTCCATCTCGGCTTTCTGCCGCGCGTGATGGTGAACTTCACGTCGCAGCGCGAGAAAGGGCAGATCTACCTGCCCGCGGTGAACTGGTTGCTGCTGATCGCCGTGCTGGCGGTGACCACCGGCTTCCGTAACTCGGACAACCTGGCGGGTGCCTACGGCATCGCGGTGACGATGACCATGCTGGCCACCACGATCCTGACTTACTTCGTTGTCCGCCACGGCTGGAACTACCCGGCTTGGCTAGCGTTTGCCGCAACCGGCTTCTTCATACTGCTCGACGGATTGCTGTTCGCGGCTTGCTCCATCAAATTCGTTGAAGGCGGCTGGTTCCCGCTGGCGATGGGCGCGACGATCTTCATGGTGATGGTCACTTGGAAGAACGGCCGTGAACTGCTGCTGGATCATCTGCGCCGGGACGGCCTCGACCTGAAGGAATTCCTGGAAATGCTGCTGCAGGACGGTGCTGTGCGTCGCGTGCCCGGCACCGCGGTGTTCGCAGTGGCCAATCCGGATACGGTGCCCCTGGCATTGATGCATAACCTGAAACACAACAAGGTCCTGCACGAACGGATCGTGGTGCTGACGGTCGCCTTTCACGATGTGCCGCGCATCAAGCCCGAACAGCGCGTGAAAGTCGAACCGGTGGCGGAGAAGGTGTGGAAGGTCAGCGTCCACTACGGCTTCGCGGAACAGCCCGACATACCGGAGGCGCTTGCACAGTGCAAGCCGCATGGACTCGACATCAACCTCTTCGAAACCTCCTATTTCCTGAGCCGTGAAGTCATTGTGCCGACGCCGAAGGGCGCCATGGCGCGCTGGCGTGAGCGGCTCTTCGAAATCCTGTCGTACAACGCCGCATCCTTGGTGGACAGCTTTCGCCTTCCACCCAACTCCGTGATCGAGTTGGGCACACGGATCCATATCTGAGCCGATGCGCTGGCGCGAACGCCTCAGTCGGCGCAGTGACGGCGGCTTCCCGTGCCGGTCGGTCGCGTCGAGTTCGAGCGCTTTCGAGTCACCGTGAGCGCGCCGTCGGTCTACAGCGGGGAGCAAGAGCACGCCAGTCCGCGTGCGGAGCAACTCACGATGATCGCGACGCTTCGTGGTATCGGCAAGCGGCAAGCTCAGCGACGCGTGGAGCAACTCGACGCGAAGAGCACGCGGAGACCGCGCAAGCGCTGAACGGTGCTGACCGCGCGAACCTTGCACTCTGAAGGAGTCTGAATATGAAGAGGTTTCTTGTTACGTATCTTGCGCCCACCTCGGTCATTGACGATTGGAAGAAGACCGAGCCCGAGAAGAGAAAGGAGGCCGAAGCGAGGATGCAGGGCGAATGGAGAAGATGGATGAGCGATCACACAAGGATGTTCGTTGACAAGGGAGCCGGGGTCGGCAAGACCAAATGCGTCACCGCGCAAGGCACGTCCGACACAAGAAACGCCATCATGTTGTATGCGATCGTGGAGGCAGAGTCACACGAAGCGGCGGCCAAGACATTCGAAGGCCACCCGCACCTGCAGATCCCGCAATCCTCGATAGAAGTCATGGAGATCCATGCGTTGTCTGGGATGTAAAGCCCCATTTCCTGAAAACTCCCGCCCCGAGCAGGACATTGAAGCGACCGGCTCACTCGCCATCTGCCCCCAGTGAGTTCGGTCTGTCGGGCCAGACATTCCTGGGCATTGGCTCCAGCGTCTGCTTTGAGGCCAGCGACCTGATGTCGGGTCCTGGCCGAGGGGGCAAGAACGCGCCAACGCGGCACCCGGACGAGAACCCGACCTCTCAGGTCGCTCTGTATCCAAGGATCGCCCGTTCGGAAATGCCAAAAGGGGCCCCCCGCGAAGACACGCGGATTCCGCGTTTTCAGGCCCTCGGCCCACCGCAGACGTAGCTCAGCGTCGCGCACGCCGTGAGGCGATCGCCAAAGCAGACGATCGACGGTTCGTGACGGCAGCCGGCACGAAGCGCTGATCGAATGCCCGCAGGTTACGGAATCGAAGGGGCGTCGACCCGTCTCGGACGGTCGGGTCCGTTCGGAGCGGCCACGCAACGGGCCGGTTGACGAGCCGTTGAGCGGCAGCGTCTCGAGGGCGTCGCGCGGGGGCATTTTTGCCTGCACGAGCGCAGTGCGTGAAAGATCGTGCAGCGAATGCCCCGGGCCCGGACGATATACTGCACCGGTGCGGCCGCCCGCCGTGTGACCCGGCAAAGGGCGACGCCGGCATCGCGATGCGACGGCACACGGCCGTGCCAGAGGATGGACTATGAACCGTTGCCACCGGCGCTACTTAGCGGCGCTCGCCATTGCAGTCTTCGTCTGCGGCCGCGCGGTCGGCGCGGAGCAGTTTGTCAACGTTCTGACGGGCGGAACGAGTGGCGTGTACTACCCCCTCGGCGTCGCGCTCGCCAACGCCATCGGCAAGGAAATGCCGAACGTCAAGACCTCGGCGCAGGCGACCAAAGCCTCGGTCGAAAACCTCAATCTGCTCCAGGCCGGCCGCGGCGAGGTTGCGTTCACGCTGGGCGACTCGCTCTCCGACGCATGGAAGGGCCATGAGGAAGCCGGCTTCAAGTCGCCGCTCAGGAAACTGCGCGCAATCGCGGCCATCTACCCCAACTACATCCAGATCGTCGCGCGCGCCGATACCGGCATCAGGACCCTCGCCGACCTCAAGGGCAAGAAGATCTCGGTCGGTGCCCCCCGATCGGGTACCGAGCTCAACGCGCGTGCGATCCTGGGCGCGGCCGGACTGTCCTACAAGGATTTCTCGAAGGTCGAGTACCTGTCGTTCGGCGAGTCGGTCGAGTTGATGAAGAACCGCCAGCTCGACGTGACGCTGCAATCGGCGGGTCTGGGGGTCGCCTCGCTCAAGGATCTCGCAACGGCGATGGACGTCGTCGTGGTCGCCGTTCCCCCCGAGGTGGTCAAGAGGGTCAACGATCCCGCGTACATGCCGGCACCGATTCCGGCCAATACCTACAATGGCCAGGTCGCGCCCGTGACCGCCGTCGCGGTGCAGAACTACCTTGTGACCCGCGAGGACCTGTCGGCGGACGCCGTGTACCACATCACCAAGGCGCTCTGGACTTCGCTCGATCAGCTGGCCAACGCGCACGTCGCAGCCAAGGCGATCGAGCTCGTGCATGCGCTGGACGGCATGCCGGTGCCACTGCATCTGGGCGCCGAGAAGTACTACCGCGAGGTCGGCCTGATCAAGTGAGGCGACGCGGGACACGCCACCGCTTCAGCGGCGCCGGAGAGTGACGATCGTGGCGAGGCCCGAAATACCGCACGTGCTGTCGCAGGCGGCCGAGGCGGCATTCGACGAGACCGGCGTCAAGCGCGAGCTCTTGGGCTTCGCGGCGAGGGCGGTGGCGGGCGCGGCGCTGGCTTTCTCCGCTTACCAGCTCGTGATCGCGGCCTTCGCACCGCTTTCGAGCCTGACCACGCGCTCGCTGCACGTCGGCTTCCTGCTGTTGCTCGCCTACCTTGTCTATCCAGTCTCGAGGCGGGCCGAGCGCCGCCGCATTCCATGGTACGACGCAGCGCTCGCGCTGCTCGGGTTCGCCCTGGCGCTGTACCACTGGATCTTCGAAGCGGATCTGATCCAGCGTGCGGGCGAGCCCACGACCCCCGACCTCGTGGTGGGCACCGTCGTGGTCGTCCTGCTGTTCGAGGCGGCGCGGCGCGTGCTCGGGCTCGCGCTTCCGATCGTGTGCGCGACGTTCCTCGCCTACGGGCTGTTCGGCCAGTTCCTGCCGCTCGTGCTTGCCCACCGGGGCTTCGGCTACGACCAGATTGTCGGGCAGCTCTACCTCGGGTCGGAGGGGATCTACGGCATACCGACACTCGTTTCGGCCACCTATATCTTCCTGTTCATCCTGTTCGGCAGCTTTCTCGAGCACGCCGGGATGATCGACCTGTTCAATCGGATCGCGATGGGCTTCGTCGGCCACGCTCGCGGCGGTCCGGCCAAGGTCGCGGTGATCTCGTCGGGGTTGATGGGAACGATCTCGGGCTCGGGCATCGCCAACGTCATGACGATCGGACCGTTCACGATCCCGCTGATGAAGCGATTCGGGTACTCGTCGGTATTCGCCGGCGCCGTGGAAGCCACCGCAAGTATGGGCGGGCAGATCATGCCGCCGGTGATGGGCGCCGTCGCGTTCATCATGGCCGAAACGCTCGGCGTGCCGTATGTCACGATCGTCAAGGCCGCGATCGTCCCCGCGATTCTTTACTACGTCACGGCCTTCTGGATGGTGCACCTCGAAGCCGGTCGGGCCGGCCTGTTCGGTATCCCGAAGTCGGAGTGCCCGAATCCCTGGCGTGCGATCGTCCAGAAATGGCACCTTCTCCTGCCGCTCGCCGTCCTGGTCGTGCTGCTCTTCGACGGCTGGACGCCGATGTACGCGGGACTGGTCGGCCTCGCACTGACGGCGGTGCTGATCCTGGGTGCGGGAATCGTGGCGGGTTTCCGCTCGACCCAGTTCCGAGTCGTATTCTGGATCGCCGTCGGGCTCGCGGCCGGATCGTTCTATTGGCTGCAGATCTGGGCCATCATCGCCCTGATCGTCGCCCTGACGCTGTGGAATCTCCTTACTCTGGGCGGCCGCGAAACGCTGCGCATCATGCGCGGCAGCCTGATCGATGGCGCGCACCAGGCGGTCGGTGTCGGAATCGCCTGCGCCATCGTCGGCGTGATCATGGGCGTGCTGACGCTGACGGGTGCGGCGTCGAATTTCGCCGATTTCGTGCTCGAAATTGGGTCGCACAGCCTGTTCCTCTCGCTCGTGCTGACCATGATCGTTTCGCTGGTGCTCGGGATGGGAATCCCGACGATCCCCACCTACATCATATGCAGCTCGATCGCCGCGCCGGCGCTGGCAAAACTCGGCGTGCCGCTGATCGTCTCGCACATGTTCGTGTTCTACTTCGGCATCATCGCGGACCTGACGCCCCCGGTCGCGCTCGCCGCATTCGCCGCCGCCTCGATCGCGAAGGCCTCGCCCATGCGGATTGGCTGGAAAGCCACCCATATCGCGATCGCCGGCTTCGTGATTCCCTTCATGGCGGTCTACGATCCGGCGTTGATGCTGCAGCCTGGCGAGGACGGGAAGGTGTCACTGATCGCTGCCGCCTACGTCACGTTCAAGGCACTGGTCGCGATTGCGTTGTGGGGCGCCGCCGCCATCGGCCACCTGCGCGGTCCGCTGAACTGGTGGGAGCGCACTGCGGCCTTCGCGGCGGCAGCGCTCCTGGTCGCCACGATTCCCCTCACGGACGAAGCCGGCTTCGCGGCCGCTGCCGCTCTGTTCGCCTGGCACGCGTGGCGCACCCGCAAGGGCGCCCTCGCCGCCGGTCGGTGAGCGCCGCCGCTCGGTCCGTCCACGCGACGTGGATCCGATCTGCTTCCTCGTCGCCGGCGCGCTGCGGGCGATCCTGCCCGAAGACGAATTCACGCTCGAATGGCGCCACTCGGTGCAGAGGGCGCGCTGGATCGAGCACTATCGCACGGACGGCGCCACGCTGGTCCTCGACATGGCATCGGTCGAGGGCACCGGCGCGGGCATGGAGCCGCCGTCGTCCGCGGTCCGCCGCGACGGCGCGTGGATCTGGTACCCGCAAACGCGCCTGCCCGAATTGCGGCTGACCTATTCGAGCTTTGTCCCTGACTACACGCTGTGCGGGGCGGCAGGCGGATGCCGTACGTTGGCGAGCCTGGTCGGTCCGCTGCCCGAAGGCGCGGTCGTGACGGTACGCGCTTGCAGTGCGCTCGCCGTGGGCGCTGCGCCGGACCGGCCACCCCGCTGACAGAGCCCCTCGAACCCCGGGCCGGGACGCATCTTCGGGTACCGCGGTCACAGACCGTCGGGGGCGGGCAGGGCTGAAGTGATCGCCACGCACGAACCGGAGATCGCAATGCGCAAACGGCGCAAAGCGCCTGGCAGCGGCGAGGGCACTTCGCGGTGAGGCGCCGCAAGCGGCCGCTCCGGCAGCGGGTTGTCCCACGCCCTGACATCGCCGCAGGCGTCGGTACGTCTCGCCTCGCGGGCAGGCATCGGACCACACGCAACGAAAGCGCACGGTCGCATCTTTTGAAAGCGGCCGCCGAGCTGCAATTGCGTCCACATCGCCCGTCGATATCCGCGAATGACCGGAATTGCTCCCGCACGCGGGCATTGACGTCGATGTTGCGTCGATGACGACGGGCAGCAGGAACGCCTTGTCTTCAGGCACGTCCATGTACGGCCATCGGAAGACCAGGTTCTGGTCGCAAACGACGGCGTGCGGGCTGGGTCGCGAACTCACGCGACCGGCCGGAACCTCACTGACATCGCCGTCTTCAAAGGCAGGCCAAAGCCGACCGGGCCGAGGGAGCTGATCAAGCCGCTTTTCGACCACGCATCGCCTCGCGTGCTCGCGAGCGAGCACCGCAGTCCGTGCATCGGAGAACGGACCCGCCCGCGCGGTGGGGGCTCCCCGCGAGGGCGGAACTGTCCGATTGGGCATGACGGCACCAGGGCAAAATGCGGCAGCAAAAGCGATCAAACATCGCCGAAGGCCGTGTCCGCGGGTTTCGTTCAGGCGCCCATGGATTTCAAACGAGCGCCGTTCTGACCAGGGTGGCGCAGGGAAGGGCCCTGACTCGGAGCGTGCGCAACGTGGTCAATCGAGCACTGTCGCATCGGGGTCACAGGTGCAAATCTGATTGCTTGCCTTGCGTCAATTGCGATCTACGCCGGCCGGGTATGTTTTTGTCAGGTCAACTGCCCCGTGAAAGGCATCCATGAAGAAGACTTCTTTGATCATCGCTCTGCTCGCCGCGCTCAGCAGCCCCGCGTTTGCACAAACCTCCGGGGAGAAGAATCCTCCGCCTCCCAAGACGGCGGCCACGGCTCCGAGCAGCGAAACCGTAAAGATGCGTAGCGAGCTTTCTGCCGCCAAGAAAGATTACAAGGAGAAGAAGAAAGCCCTCGATGCCGATTGCAAGGCCGGGAAGATGACCAAGGCCGATTGCGACGCCAAGAAGAAAACGCTGAAGGCCGACGACAAGGCCACCCGCGACGCCATCGCCAAGAAGTACCCGAACGCGTCCAAGGCCGAACACGGTGGTGGTTAAGCAGCTGCCGCGCCCCTTGGGGGGCCTGGTTTGATCTCGCCGAGGTCAGACAGACGGACCTGACGAAGATCACGGCGCAGACGGCCGTGCTGTCTGCGCTGGGCAACGTGTGAAGGGTGTGAAAAGCGCTGCCGGCAGCCACGGGAGACGTACACCCGCAGCACGCCAAGCCGGCAGCAGGAACCGTTCACACCACCCGAAGCCTTGCAACGGGAGGCCGTAAGTCTGCGCCTTCAAATCCCGGCTTTCGTCACACGCAAGCCGTGCCGCCTTTCCGCACTCGAAATCACCTCATCCAGGCAATCCCTGACGCACCGGTTGAGCATCCGCTGCGCGTCTCCTCTGGACGCACCTCGGTCCATCATCGCGCAGGGCTGCGTCGGGTCGGCGGCGCCCGTTCGATCCCGCAGGCCGCGGGGCACTCGATCGGTTCTTCGTGCCGACAGCCGCCGGGAACCTGCGAGCGTCGGCTTGCGAGATTTCATCGCCGCGCGCGCGACGTCGAACGACGTCGGCTGCTCTTTGCGACCGGTCATTCCCAAGGTCGCGCTCTGGCGGCCTGAATGACAGGTGATGGCCGGCTGCGTGAGTTCGCAACCTGGCCCGTCAGTTGTCGCGCGCGGAACGCGCCTGGTCTTGCGGGTGCTGCTCTCTTCGACCCTCGCGATTCGCCGCCGTCGGCCAAGGGCGGTCGTACAGCAAGGCCGCCGAGCGCGCAGTCCAGGGCGATATCGACCCTGGCAGGACGGCCTTCTGACGAACACTTTTGGGCCAAAGCCGCGGGATCGCACTCCGGTCAGATCCGCCGTGCCGGGCGAGCCACCTTCTCCCACGAGTCCTGTCGTCGAGCCGTGCGAGCAGGCACCAGGAAGGGTACTGCGCCGATTGCCGGGCTAACAGGGACGAACCCCCCTGGTTGCCCACTGCACTGGATGCCTCGGGAACGCCAGGTCTGCCGCGCTGACCGTGCGCGCGCGTTGCTTGCCCCGGACATCGGCGAGGAACCAGCGAAAGGCCGCCCGGGGGCGGCCTTGTCCCGCCCGGGCGGATGCTGCTCTTCAGAAGGTGTGCGTCATGCCCAGCGAGTACTGCTTCCGATTGGCGAAGTCGGTTGCGGCGATGCCTTCGCTCAGCGAGTTCGCACCGGACCCATCCGCGTAGTACGCGTGCAGGTAAGTGCGGCGCGAGAGCATGTACTCGTAGCCGATGGCCCACACCTTGCGGTCGGCGTTGTAGGTCGTCGTGCCGATCGTCTGCTGCTTGCCGTCGCGGTCCTGGTAGGACGCCATGATCCGGCTGTCGAGCGGACCGAGGGGCACCGACACACCAATCATCCAGGCCGTCGCATCCGTGCCTTCCGCGGTCGCCTGTACCGCCGAGATGAGGGTGTTGCGCACACCCTTCTCGTCGGCGTACATGCCGTGCAGCTTGGCCACTTTGAAATCCCACGTGGCGCCGACCTGAATCATCTTTTGATCGTCAGGGGTCGTTCCTGGCGCGGCGACCGTCGCGAACTCGCCCCGCAGGTAGGTAAACGCCGCGTAGAACGGACCGGCGCCATACGAGGCGCCAAAGCTGTCGACCCGAAGATTGTTGGAGACGCCCGCCGCTTCCTGGGTGGGGGCAGAACCGTAGGCGAACGAGTGCATGTAGCCGGCCTGGAAGCCGGAGATGTTCGGCGTGCGATACATCAACGTGTTGTCGATGCGCAGGGCACCGACCTCCGACATGGTGCTCTGCAGGCCGGCCAACCCATAGCCGGCGATGAACGGGTCGATGCTGCCGATCATGTCGAACGAGCCGGTGCCGGACCCGAAAGTCGCGAAGCGACCCAAGGCGAACGTACCCCAATTCCCCGCGAGGCCCGCGTAGGCCTGACGACCGAACAGACGGCCGCTCTGGGCCGAACTGCCGCTATCAATCGAAAACCCGCTCTCCAGCTGGAGAATGGCGCGCAGGCCACCTCCCAGATCTTCCGAGCCACGCAGCCCCCAACGGCTGCCGTTGCGAATGCCGCTTTGGATGCCGCTGACGCTGGCGGCGCCAGCGCGGTCATAGTCGTCGTACTGATAGCCGGCGTCCACGATGCCGTACAGCGTCACGGTCGACTGCGCAAAGGCAGCGCCGGTGCAGGCACCCGCGATCGCCAGTGCCACTAGTGTTTTCTTCATCGGTATCTCCCCAAGAATTACGTGTCAGTCAGCGTGACGCACCGGCGCAATGAATGAGCGCGACCCCCATTGCATCTTCGGGTCAAGCGCCGACCGCGGCGTGAAATTCGCGCGCCCTGCGTTGCAGTGCGCGACCAGCTCGTGCGCCTCATCCAGTTGCGCTTCCAGGGCGAGCAGATCCCCTCGCGCTTCGCCGATGCGCGCCTCCAGCAACTGCACCAGCCGCACCGCATGTTTCCGATGGCTTGCCATTCCGGCGGCCTCCTCATGCAGCGTTCTTTCCATGGATTCGATGGCGCTTTGAACGCTCTTCATGACTCATCTCCGCAATGGGCGGGCGAAGACGGTGCAGAAACGACGACGGTGGCCCCATGGGCCGCCCGTTGGAAAGACACTCTCATTTCTGTCCCCCCAGGGACCGCCTCGCCACTGCGCGCCGGCGGCGCCCGTGGTCTCGACGCTGAGAAGCGCGTTCATTCGAACACAGATCTAAGGTATGACCCTTGCCTCGGGTCAACTCCGTTTCGCATCCTCTGACCGCGCCACCTTCGTGTTCATGGCACGTTGCGCACTGGCATCCGCCGTCGCGTGCCAGCTTTCTTCCGGGTTGTCCGACGGCTTCGGGTCGGCGGCGCCCGTTCGATCCCGCAACCCGCAGGCACTCGAGCGGTTCTTCATGCCCACGGCCGTCGGACGTCTTCGAGCGTCGGCTTGCGAGATTTCATCGCCGCGTGCGGGACGGCGAGCGACGTCTGCAATGCATTGCGGTTTCAACCGGTCATTCCCGATGTCGCGTTCTGAGGGCCTGCATGACCATCATCGGGCGATGGCCGATCTGCGACCTTTGTGAACCGGGCAGACCCCCAATGGCCAGGTGCTCACGGAGACGCCGGGCAGTGGGTGAAGACCCGGGGGGGTCCGGCACGCCGTCGATCGATAGCCGACCCCGCACGGCCCAGCGCATCGCACGGGTCAGAACGGCCTCGTTTTGCGGCTGCGCTCGCAGAACTCGGCGCCGGGATCCGTCAACGACAGCCTGCGCGTGGCGCGATTGAGCAGCCGTGCGCCCAGGTGCGCCTCGAGCGCGCCGACCAGGCGCGTGACCGCGGCATTCGACGTGTCGAGCGCTTTGGCCGCGCGCACGAAGCTGCCGGAGTCGACCACTTGCACCAACACCTGCGGCAGCAGATCCACTTCGCCCGCTGCTGAGTGACATGGTCTGCCTTTCATGCCAGACGTCCGCCGTCGGTCCTCCCGCCGTGCGCTGGGGTCCGCGAGGCGCCGATCGCGCATCGGGCCGCATGCAACCTTTGTCGGCCCGTCGGAAAAACCCGAAGTACCGCTAAAACGCTCGCCGGTACCCGACTGCGAGTCCGTGGGGTAGCAATTCGATCATGATCGGCACATCGCGGCGGTGCGCGTACCAACCGGACACGCCGCCCACGGCCCAACCCGCTAGCACGTCGGTTTGCCAGTGCGCCTGATTCTTGATGCGTCCCGCGCCGACATAGAGCGGCAGCAAAAGCGACGCGTAGGTGGCCGGGTATTCGCTGCCGTATTCGAGCACATAGGGAGCGACCAGCGCGGCGGCAACGGAAGCCTCGCCACTGGGGAAGCTGTAGTTGGAACCCCCCTGGAACCATAGGCAGGGATTGTCCGTGGTGCTGGGGCGCACGCGCGTAAAGATGTACTTGCCGGCCGTTGCCGATACGCCGGCGATGATCTGCGAATCGATGCCTTGCCACAGGGTCTTGCCAAAGCGCGCTTCGGAGCCCATCCAGACGGCCCCGCCAATTTGAGCGACGGTGAGGGCCCCGGCCACGCCGCGGTAGACATTCGGGTTCCAGACACCGGACGCGTCGTAGCTGACGCGGTGGTCCACCCGCGACCATCCGCAATTGTGCGCCTCACACGCCGGTGCCATCAGCAAGAAACCCGTCAACAAGACAACCGGTTTCGTGATTTGCATCTGGCTCATTCCCGTGTCCGGCCCGTCACAGAATTATGGGCTTGCGTGCGACTCATCGCGATTCGGGCGTGCCGCCGGTGGACCGGCCGCCAGACGACGTGAGCGAAGCAGGTCGTACGGAAGGCCTGGGCGGACTCTGCCCCCCCCGTTGCCGCCGACGGTCCGGTTTTTCGGGAGGAGGGCACGACGCTCGCCATTTGCCGGTTGTGTGCGTCCGCAACCCGGCACATACGCTGTTCCTCGCGGCAGGAGCCTGATCTTCCAACGGCTGCTTTCGGCGAACATGACGTACCGCGGCGGTCGGCCACGTCGGGACTTTCGCGAGAAACGCCCGATTGGAAGAAAAGCGGTCGGTCCGCTTCTTTCACTTCAAACCGGGGCGCCTTTCCCGAAGGACTGGCTTGGAAACGCCGGGTCATGTGACGAGGTCGAGTGCCCGCGCAGCGCGGTCGGCAGAATGTGTGGCGAGCGCTCGGCGGCAGTTGGCGGAGGCGACCTTCTTGCGGTTGGCTAAAGCGTCTTTGAAAGGATCGTCATCGTGCGGTCGGAAGGGTCTGATCGCGTGGTGAAACCCAGCTTGCGCGACAGCCTTTTGATCGGCTCGTTCGTCGAGAAAGTGGAACCCACCACGCGGCGGATCCCGACACCGCTCGCAATGCTGATCAGACTGCTGAGCATCCTCTCCCCGAGGCCCTGGCGCTGCCACGATTCAGCAACGACGATCGCGAATTCACACTCGGTGCCACCGGCGTCCTTGACGTAGCGCGCGACGGCGATCGCCTTTTCGCCGGAATCCGTACGCACGGTCGCGAGCAGGGCCATCGCACGGTCAAAGTCGATTCGGGTCAGTCGTTTCAGTTCGCCCGGCAGCAGGCCCCTCGAGGACTGGGCGCGCTGGTAGAGCGTGTCCTTCGACAGCCCTGCCAGGAACCCGATTTCCAATGCGGCATCGCTCGGGCGCATCGGCCGGATCAACACGTCGGTCCCGTCAGGGCAACGCCATCGTTGGATAAAGCCAGATGGCTCCCAATCCGGTCGCCCGCTCCCCGTCTTCCCGGTCGCATTCATGGCACGCGCCTGAAGTTCAGCACCATATCCGCAGGCGACCGGTTCACTCGGGGCGGTTCCTCCCGAGCCTCTCGTGGCTGGAGACCCACTGGTCGGCGACGATCGCGGAACCGAGCGACAGTTCCCCGCACAGGACGGTGGCCGCAACGATTTCGGCGAACTTCAGGACCTTGTCCTTGCCATGGGCGCCGAGCACCTCCAGGCATTCGCGCTGAGTGGGTAAACCAGTGCCTCCGCCGCAGGTGGCGACGATCAGCGACGGGATCGTGATCGAGATGTAGTAGTCGCCGTTGTCCTTGAGTTCGCCATAGCTGAAACCGGCCGACGATTCGGCGACGTTGGCGACGTCCTGCCCGCAGGCGATGAACATCGCCGTGATCCCGTTGGCGTAGTGCGCCCCGTTGCTGACCGAGCCCGACAGGAGGCTGCCCATGTTGGAGAGTTGACGCTGCGCGTACAACGCCTTGCCCGTCGTGTGCATGACTGCCTCGATCAGGTGTGCTGGCAGTGTCACCTCGGCCACCACGCGCTTGCCGCGCGTGTGCAGGTTGTTCAGCGGCGAGTGCTTCTTGTCGGTATCGAGGTTGGCCGCCAGCGCGAAGTGCTCCAGCCCCTCGATGCCCTGCTGCTGCATCCACAGGCACGCGTGCCGCGTCGCCCGGGTCACCATGTTCTGCCCGGCCGCGTCGCCGGTGGTGAAGTCGAAGCGCAGAAAGCGCATCTTGCCGACCGCGTACTGCTCGATGTTGCGCAGGCGACCGAAGCTCGTGGTCTCCTCGGCCTTGGCCTTGATCGCCTCGAAATTGCGGTCGACCCACTGACCGAAGGCGCGCGCGGCACGTGCATCACCAAAGACGAAGCAGGGCGCTCGCTGCATGGCGTCGTCGATCACGGTGCTCAGGATGCCGCCCGCTGCGTGCGTCAGGCGCATGCCGCGGTTGTAACTGGCGACCAGCGTGCCTTCGGTCGTGGCCAGCGGCACGTAGAACTCGCCCTGCGCGTGCTCCCCGTTCACGAGCAGAGGCCCGGCGAAACCAATGGGTACCTGGGCCACGCCGCTGAATCCTTCCAGGTTGCCGGGCAGCACCTCCGGCTCGAACGAGAACGACCCGACGTGCGTCAGGTCGGCGCCGCTGGCCTGCGCGACCATGTCGCGGCGGGCCTTGGCCATCGCCCGCGTGTAGTCGTGTTCTGCGTCGCGTGGCAATCGATTCATCGGGAGCCTCCGTGTCTTGGCATTGTGATGCGGGCCCGGGGTGCCGGCCACGAGCTTGGTCAAGGAAGCGGCGGTGCGAACCCCGACAACCGACGCTCGGCAGCAGCGCTGATGAACGCGGTGAGAGAGGCCGCAATGCGCCGCGCCTGCCGGTTGCTGAGCTTGAACTGATCGTAGAGCAGGTTGAGATGCAGGCGGTCCATCTAGCTTGCCGCCGTGACGCAGATCGGGTGCTGTGCCGGTGGCGATACCAGGTAGGCGACCGAACGAACGCTGGCGCCATTCCTGAGCATGATCGGGTCGACCTTGCCGATGTTCGTCAGCATGGACGATGGGGGCCCATCGCGACCAGGGCCTGGACCACGAGCGCGCCCAGCGTGTTCGGCGGGATGAGGGAGTCTTCGCGATAAATGCTGTGCACCAGATTCGCGTCGCCGCTGGCCAGTATTTGCTTGAGGTGACTGCTGATTTAAGCGGCCGGTGTCCAGGAATCGGGCTCGGCGGCAATGCGATGGACCGTGGTCACAGTGGCCACGTACAAGCCCAGATCCTGTTCCGTCAGGTTGCCACGGAGAACGCCGCGCAGATCGGCGAGCGAGGTCAGTGCCATGTTCCGCTCTTCGGCAGACTCAAACTCGCGGTTCAGGGCAAGGAACTGGGCTGCGTCCAATGCGCCATGAACCGTCGCACGATGCGCTCGGCACGCTGCAAGCAAGGATTGCCCCGTTCTCCCGGGCACGGATAACGGCACGGCCTTGATGTTTCGATCGGGCCGCAACGTTGCCTCATAGCCGGGCAGCTGCTGGGCGAACGCCAGCGCACTCTTGCTCTGCTTCAGCCGACGCTTGAGCTTCTGCATTGAACTGCCCAAGGCGCCCTTGAGCTTGATGAGATCGAGATCCTGAGCGCTCGGGTGCGCGCGCCGGAGGTCTAAAGGCATGTCCTCGCCGCCCGCGCGTCGCAATACCTCGACCAGCACCTTCACCCCCGACTTGCCGTCCGCAATCGAGTGATGAAAGACCATTGCTGCAACGGATCGCCGAGCGCGCCCCGTGAACCACAAGAAGCGCGCGAGCGGCGCATGGCCGGCGAAGGGAGCGCTCAGTTGAGCGGCGAGCTTGAGGCGCCAGTTGCGCACCGGCTCGACCTCAAGCTTCAGCCGACACTGCTCAGGCGGCACTGACCTGAACCAGGGACGCCCGTTCACGAGTCCAATGCGCGTGCGCAGCAGGGGATGTTCCCGCTGAACCGCCGCCAGCGCGAGATCGAGCTTGTCGGCATCCAGAGTTCCCTTGATCTCCGCAAAGACCACGAAGTTCAGGCAGTACAGCTTGTCGAGCAGGCAGTAGATGTTTTCGGTCGCTCCCAGGCGCCGGTTGATCGATGAAGGCTTCTTCGACCTGGGCGTTCGGGTCTTCGGCGTCTTGCTGCCCATCTGAGTTTCCTATGGAGCCACAGACGGTTGGGCGAGGATGAAGGAACTGCCTTGGACCGAGCCGGGCCGCATCGTCTTGGATGAGAAATCAGTGTCCGCGCTTGACGCCGAACTCGACGTCGCGGGGACGTTGAAATTGACAGGTGCGCGCATCGATCGACGCCCGGCGCCGTTCCTGCACGGGATCACCGGCTCGCTGCTGCACTGATGCCGCGCGTGCGTTGGCGCAAGCTCCCCGCAGAATGCGCAGTCGCTTCGCGCGGGGTTCGTTCAATCGGTACGAGCGGCTGCTCGAAGATTCGGCGCGCGGTTAGGTTTCTCGCCCGCGCGCGGGGGCTCATCTAAAGAATCTCGCGCGGCTTGGTGCTGGCAAAGCCATCCCGGTAACCCGCACCGAAATCGTCGCCTAGCTGCATCCAGCGTGCGTGATCTTCCAGCTTGCAGAAAGTCTCGCCGTGAAAAGCGCGGCGCAGCCCGCGTATGTATCCGGCCGCGTATTCCATGCACGCCAGCACCCGGGCCCGCCTCGCCTGGTGAGCCGGGTCAACGTCGGAGTTCGCAACGGATTGCGAGCCCGTGTTCGGACTACGTTCGCCCGGCTGATCGTGCGCGTGCGCGAGGATCGTGCACGCACGCAAGTACTTCGCCTTCGACACGGGCTCGTTGCAGTCATACATGCCGGCGCAGTAGCACAGAAGGCGGCGCTCATCGTCCGTGATGCGTGGATCGGCACAGGCGCGCAGGAATTCGTCATGTTCACAGGAAGTCAGTTTCATGGGTCGCCCCCAATTCGACATCGAGCGCCGCACCGGCGCATCTGCACTCTAGGCGGCGGTCATCAGCACGCGCTGATCGGGGTCAACGTCGGGGGCAGCAACAGATTGCCGAACCTGACCCGCATCGGTGCTCGGCCGGCCGGCCATCGCACAGACGACGCCCGAGGCGCTGCGGGGTGAGCGGCCAGTCCAACGACCGTGAATTGGGACGTTAATGAAAAAATGTCGCCCAACGCGATGGCGTGCCCATGGGGCGGTCAACCAAATGATCGCTCAGCGCACGCGCGCACCGTGCTCACGCCGTTGCCCCGGGCCGGGGACCCTGTTCCTGATCGCGGCACCGTGATCGCATCGAGCGGCAGCTGCGTGCGGCGGCAATCGCCGCGCGCGGGCGACGCGATTGCCTGCGGGCCGTCAAATGCATCATCGCGCGGCATCCTGCCGGCGAAACCGTCGCGGTCGCCGTCGCCGAGTGCACCGGTGCGCCTCGGCCAGCGGTCGCGGACTCCCGACGGGCGGAACGCCTCGCCGTCGTCGGTGCAGCGCCAGCCGTGCGGATCGCCGATCCGGCGGCTGGTGCCGGCCATGGAACGGGCGGCAAGCATGCGCCGGCGAGATTGCGTTTCGGTCATGGCAACCCCTGGCGCGCACTGGATGTCGGCGGCGGGTTCACGCTGTGCCTTCCGTCAATGCGCGCGGCGTACCCACCGTCCTTGCGGTAAAAGGGGGTTTGGACACGAGCGTGAACCGAATTCGGCAGGGCACCGAGCGGCGGCGGCATGCGTTGGCGCCGGTACGGGCGGGCGGCGCGGTCGCGCAGCCCGAGTGAATGCGTCCGCCCTCAACAGAGTGCAGCCGGTTGCCACTTCGACGGCGGGCGGGTCTTCTTTTTGACTTGCCGGCTTTGCGCACCTTCGCGATCGACGTCTGTCGGTTGCCACCGCGGTCCGGGCAGCGACGGGTAACCCCGCCCCCGACCCGGACCCGAACCGCAAACGCGGCTCGGCCTTCACCCCAAGATCCTGCCGGAAACGGACTTGTCGTGATGCGGTAGCGTCATAGGTAGGTCAGAATTGAGCGATCCGCCCGGATCCGATCCGGGCGGTCTTCAACACGCGCATGGGTCGCAACTGGTACGAGCGGCATGTCCTGCCATGGCTGGTCGATATCGCTTGCAGCGTCCGACCCGTGTGGCGGCAGCGGCACAAGGTCGTGCCGTTGGCGCAGGGGCGCGTTCTTGAGATTGGCATCGGCACGGGGCTGAACCTCGAGCACTACGACAGGGCCAGGATCGAAAAGATCGTTGGCCTGGACCCCGGCCTGGAAATGCACCCCCAGGCCCGCAAGCGCATCCGGCGTGCGGGGCTCGAGGTGGAACTGATTGGCCTGTCGGCGGAAGCGATTCCCCTCGAAGACCAGAGTTTCGACACGGTCCTGGTCACCTACGCACTCTGCACCATCGCGCATCCGGGGGCCGCACTCAGGGAAATGCGTCGCGTGCTCAAGCCGGGCGGAAAGCTCATCTTCTGTGAACACGGGCTCGCCCCGGATGCCTCAGTTCGTCGTTGGCAGGGTCGGCTTACGCCGCTTTGGGCGAAGGTGGCCGGCGGCTGTCACCTGGATCGGGACATACCGGGTCTGCTGATGGAGGCGGGGTTTCGGGTAACGGACCTACAGGCCATGTACTTGCCCGGTCCCCGTCCGCTCACCTATAACTACTGGGGAACCGCGGTGGCCGTGCAAGAGGGCGATCGCGGCTAGAGACGAACGCGAAGGTCAACGCCGGTCGCTCGAGCCCGAATCGATGCAGCGGAGCGCCGGGCCGTGCACCCGCCGAAGGACCGGGCTCGCGCCAGACCGCTTCGTTTGAACACAACCGTTAGCGGCCGGTGCAGGTGGCTGCGGCATACTGTTGAGCGCAATTGCATGGGAGTCCACGTCATCAGGCACGTTCATCGTGGTGAGAAAGACTGTGAAGAGGAGATCAGTCTGTTCGGCTTTGGCCACCCTCGTCGCGACGTTCGTCATTGATGCCATGGCCGCCGACCCACCGATGACCGCCAAGGAACCGCGCTTCCCGCAACTCACCGTCGAACAGCTGAACGAAAAGCAAAAGCCCCTCGGAGAGCAGATCCTGAAGGTGTCGAGCGTGGGTCTCGGCGGCCCCTATAACCCGCTGTTGCGCAGCCCGGTGCTTGGGCAGCGGATGTTCGACCTTCTCTATTACCTGCGCTGGAACACGTCGGTCCCGCTTCGACTGAACGAGTTCGCGATCCTGATCATCGGCCGGCAGTGGCGCTCGCAGGTCGAATGGTTCGCGCATGCGCCCCTGGCGATCAAGGCAGGCCTTGCACCGGAACTCGTCAATGAACTCAAGGCGAACAAGCGACCGGCCAACATGAAGCCGGACGAGGCCGTCGTCTACGATTTTGTGACCGAGCTTTCCGTCCAGCACGCAGTCTCCGACGAGACGTACAAACGCGCGAAGGAACTGCTCGGCGAGCAGCAGGTCGTGGATCTCACGGCTGTCGCTGGCACCTACGTGACGGTCGCGATGCTGCTCGCGATGGCAGAAGAAAGCGTGCCTCCCGGCAAGGAACTCCCGTTCAAGGTCGGCGAACCGTAAGGGCAGCGGGAAGCGTGCCGTGCGACGCATCTCGGGATGGCGGCGATGGATCAATTCGCGGTCCGGTACGCGAAGAGCCCCTGACGAAGGCGGCCGCCCGGCGCGCGGCACCGATCTGCCCGGTGCGGCGGTCGTTCGTCGACCGCGACACCCGCCGCCGGGGACAAGTCGCCCGGGGCGTCTCACACCCAGGAATTCAGACCCGCTGCGTCGACCTTGCCGGGCCCTGGCGCAGCGGCAGCGCCGCCCGGCGAAGTCGATGGTCATGCCGCGTGAGGCGACGACGCGCTTCGCGAAAGGTACCGGGAGGGTGACGATTCTCGGTCCCAGGAAGCGGTTACCGGACGTCCCGGCGGGAGCGCCTGGCCGATGGATGGGGCGCGCCGCAGGCCTCGGGCCGCTGCTCGCTTGGCGAATTCACCTTCGCCTTCACCCCTGGCAAGGGCGCGCATGACCTGCGCGTTCGCGCGTGGAACCGTTCGGGACAAAGCCAGCCGATGGAGGCGCTGTGGCAGCCCGCGGGTTAGAAGCGCAACGTCGTGGAGTCCGTCAAAGTGACCGCGGTGCGCGGAACACGAACATGAACCGTCAGTCTTGCTCGCCACGGCCCTCACGACCGCCGCCTTGGGCCTGCCGACGCCGGCCCATGCCGGCCTCGCAGTCCATCGATCTTCCGCCCGATGGCGTGCAGCTGAAGGCCAGCGACCTGCCCGGCTACGCCGAGGCGCAAGCCAACTGTGTCGCTTGCCACTGCGCGCAGTACCTGCTGTACCAACCCGCCAATGCGCCGCGCGCATACCGGGAGGCGATGGTCAAGCGCATGAAGGCGCTGTTCAACGCCCCCATCGACGACGCCGACCTGCCACGGATCGTCGCGACTATCTGGTGAAGACCGATGGCAACGAACAACCGAAATAGCCATCCGGCGGCGTGTGCCAAGCCGCCTGAACTGGACGAGGATTTGGGCAGGTGCTCGTTGACCGGGGGTTCACCCAACAAGGCAATCCGCAGGATCGACCCGATGGGGGACCGGTCATTGCCGATGTCGCGCTCCGAGCGCTCGGCTGTCGGGCGGTAGCCGAGGGGGTGCAAGACCTCGGCATCCGCATTTTTCCGGGGGGCCTTGGGGTTTTCGGACGGGGCAATCGCTGAATACCGAGCGATCGGCGCGGTCGGCTTCTCGTCGCGGTACCGCGTTGCCGCGTTCTTGCACCCCCGCGGCCGCGAGCTCACCGATGTTCGACCGGCGCTTCACGAACCCAACCCACCGTCGCGCTTTTCCGGTCGACTGACCGGTTCACCTCGAGGTGGAACTTTTCCGATCCTGAACCGAGTTGCGAGGACGGATCGTGGCGACCGATCAACCGACGAGCAGCACGACCATCGCGGCGAACAGGCAATAGCCGCCGAAGAGGTGCCAGCGGCCTTGCTCCAGCCAGCGCGACAGCCAGTGCAGCGCCGCGAGGCCTGCCAGGAAGCTCAGGATCATGCCGACGAGACTCGGGCCGAGCAGATGCCACAACTCCTGGGCGCTGACACTGCCGGCGAATGCCTTGTAGAAGCGGTAGCCTTCCCTGGCAATCACTGCCGGCGTGAGCACGACGGCCAGCGCGAAGCTGAATTCCTCGGCCCGCCGGCGGCTCACCCCGAGCAGCAGCCCGCAGGAGATCGTCGCGCCGGAGCGGGAAAATCCGCGGAAGGGCAGACAGAGTCCCTGTACCGCACCGATCCATGCGGCGGTTTTCGAGCTCACCTCGCCCGCGGCGGTGCCGGCACGACGGGAAGACACAATGATCAAGAGCCCCGCGCAGGTCAGCCCCGAAGCAATCACCTTGGTGTTGCCGAACAGGTGCTCGATCTCGAAGCTTGGCGCATTGCCGGCGAACAGATGCTTTATCGCCTGCAGCAACGCCAGACCAACCGCGCCCGTCACGGCAGTCGCCAGCGCCACCCGCAGTCCATGAGTCCACAACGCGTGGCGCGAGGCAAAGTAGGTCGCCCGCCATGATTGCCAGAAATACGCGATCACCGCGAACATCGTGCCGGTATGCAACATCACCAGCAGCAGCGTCATGTCAGGCGCGGCCGGATCCAGGCCCATCAACTTTTCCGCCAGGATCACATGCGCGGAACTCGACACGGGCAGGAGCTCCGCAATTCCTTGCACCAATGCCAAGACCAGAATTTGCAGCGTGTTCATGCGTTGTTCCTGCGCCTTTGGAGATGTGTGGATGCGCCGACGTTGAGCGTCTTGGTCAGTAACTCGCCGCGGCAAGGACGTTGAACCCGGCGCGCACAAGGAGCCAATGAAACTTCGTCGTCGCGTGAAATGGGCGCGTGACGTTGCCCGCGCTGTGCAAGGCTTTGCCCCGGGCCAGCTGCGGCGTGATCGAGCGCGCCGCATCGCCGTTTGCCGGGCAGGTCCGGTGGCGCCCGTCGCGGCTGTCACGGTTGGCGGACTTGCGCGACGGCTCGGACGAGCCAACGACCCCGAAGACCACTTCCTTGTGCGGCCTGAGTGCGCGGCAGCGAATTCGATCGGAAGCTTGCAGATGACCGCTGCAGCGCAGTCCCTCCCAGCTGCCCTGCCGGCAATCGACGGTGCAGATCGTGCGCTCGCCCTGCAGCGTGACAAAGTCATCTATCCATGCGAGGACACCCAACAACAGGACGTCGCCCAGCGCAAAGAACCGTAGCTTCTTGTTCATTCCTTCCCCAAAACCTGCCAGCCCTCTCGGCGACCCATTGTCCCGATCCGTCGACCCTCTGTCGCGGGCGCCGTGCCAGTCCTCCGCCGCGAAAGTCAGGTCCTGGCGGGCGAAGCGGCCGCCGCCTCCCGCTTGCGCAGCGCGTCGCGCAAGCCGAAGAGGAGCTGGCCCAGCACCAGGAGCGCGCACAGTCCGATGAAGACCGCGCTGATCGGCCGCTGCAGAAATACCATCATGTCGCCGCGCGCGATCAGCAGCGCGCGGCGGAAGTTCTCCTCGACCATCGGACCGAGCACGTAGCCAAGAAGGATCGGCGCAATCGGGAAATCGAGCGCGATGAACACGGCCCCGATGAGCCCGAAGGCCAGCACCTCGGCGACATCGAACAGACTGCTGTTGGTGCTGTAGACGCCGACCGCGATGAAGAACATTGCCGAGGGATACAGGAACCGATACGGCACCTGCAACATCTTCACCCAGATGCCGATCATCGGCACGTTCATGATCATCAGCAACACGTTGCCGATCCAGAAACTCGCGATCAGCCCCCAGAAGATATCAGCATGCTCGGTGATCAGCTGCGGACCGGGCTGGATTCCCTGGATCAGCAGCGCACCCAGAATCAGCGCCATCACCGCGTCGCCGGGGATGCCGAGGCTCATCGTCGGAATGAAATCGACCTGCGTCTTCGAGTGCGACGCTGCCTCGGGCGCCGCGACGCCCTCCAGGGCGCCGTGCCCGAACCGCTCCGGCGTGCGGGAGATCCTCCGCTCGAAGGCGTACGCAATGAACGTGGTGATCGTGGGCCCGGTGCCCGGCATCGCGCCGAAGAGCGTGCCGACCAGCGTGCCGCGCACCATTGGCCAGAACGCCTGCTTCAGTTCCGCCTTGCTCGGGCGCATGTCGCGGTAACTCAGTTTCGCGGTCGAGCCAACCGTGCGCAGGCGGTTAACGCTCATGAGGAAATCGGCCACGCCGAACAGACCGAGCGCGAGCGCGACCAGCTCCACCCGGTCCGACAATTCGATCAAGCCAAAAGTGAAGCGCATCACGCCGCTGTTGACGTCCGTGCCCACGGCGCCGACCAGCAGGCCGAAGAGGGTCATGGCCACACCTTTCAGCGGCGAGCCACGCGACATCGTGGCCCCGGCGAGCAGGCCGAGCAGCATGATTGAAAACAGTTCGGCCGGGCCGAATTTGAACGCCACCGCCACCAGCAGGGGCGAGGCGAACAGCATCACCGTGATGCCGAACGATGCGGCGAAGAAGGAGGCGATCATCGTGATGCCGAGCGCCGTGCCGCCCTTGCCCGCCTTGGTCATCGGGTAACCGTCGAGGCAGGTCACCGCGTGCGGCGGGTGCGACGGCAGGTTGAGCAGGATCGCGCCAATCGCGCCGCCGTACTGCGAGCCGTAGAAGATGCCGGCCAGCATCAGGATCGCCGGCACCGGATGCATCGTGTACGTGATCGGCAGCAGCATCGAAATCGCGGTCAGCGCGCCGAGCCCCGGCAGCACGCCGATCAGGTTGCCGATCAGCACGCCGACAAACGACCACCACAGATTGTGCGGCTGCAGCGCAATGCCGAAGCCGAACCACAGGTTGGCCAGTGATTCCTGAAACAAGGCTCAACCCCAGCGGAACAGCGGGAAGTTCATCTGCAGCGCCCACCAGAACACGACGACGCAAATCACGAGCATCACGGCCGTCAGCAGCAGCGAGCTTTTCACGCTGTTTTGCCGGTCGCCGAGCGCGGAGATGAACACCAGTGCCGCCGTTGCCGGCACCAGCCCCCCGTAATGGCCGAGCACCACGAAGGCGATCAGACTCCCGACGATGCATGCCCACCCACGCCATTCAGGCGGCAACGTCTTGCGCTCGCTCGCGGCCCCGGGGGCATGCTCCAACCAGCCGATCACACCGATCACCACCCCGACCAGCGCCAGGAGCGTGCCCAATGCGACAGGAAAGAACCCCGGTCCCATTCGGTGCAGCGAGCCGAAGCTGTAGCGCGTACCTTCGACAATCGCACCCACGCCGATCAGCACCATCAATGCGCCGCCGAGATAGTCCTTGGGCAATGACGTCAATGGATTGCGCACACTCATGGTCTCCTCACACCGCTTCCCGCAGGCCGAGCCGGCTGGTCGCCGATTCCTTGCCGTCGAGCCCTGGGGAAGTCAACATCCACCGCCCCGCGTTCACCCTGGGCCCGCGCATCGCTTCGCCGGCAAGCACCGCAGGCGGGAGCAGGGTGCGTGAATCGCGCGCGCCCAGATTTGTGCGGGCGGGCGCCGCAGCGCGCACTCCTGCCGAAAACACAATCGATCCGGTCCAGCCGTTGAGTTTCAGAGCAAAGAAAGGCCGCCCGCGAGCGGACCTTCGCGTGCAAGACGCCGGAATTCCTAGCGGCCAGAATCGAACCCCAAGCGCGCGCCGGCCTGGCGCGCCAACCTGCCGGCCAGCGATGCGCGGGCACGTCGGCTGCCGGACGAGCATGCGTGCGCGTTGCGGCGCTGATCGCCATGCCGACATACACGGCAAACAGGATGTGCGCCGCGTCGTTCGTCTCGCGCAAGCAGGCGTGCACACGTTCGCGCAACGGCCACGGCAGGCGTCGCAGCAGCGTCGGGTCGGGCCCCGCGGGATCCAAACCCTTCCACTTCTCGGCCCGGATCACGTGTGCGGAAATCGACGCGGGCAGGCGTTGCGCAATTCCCTGCACGAACGCCAAGACGAGAGTTTGCTGCGTGCTCATGCTTTGTTCTTGCGTCTGTGGCCAATAGTATGGATTCTGAAGCGGGAGCGTATCAGCGGCCGACGAACGCGCAGATCGGCCGAGCTGCTTGCGACCGATTGCCAGGCACGCGCAGCCCACGCGCTGGATGCGCCGTAGTCTAGTCGTCGCGCGCGAAGGCGAGCACGAAGTACTTGGTTCGCGCTGCCAGCCCACCACATTCGGCCTCGTCGAGACAAATCCACCAACTTGTTAAGCTTCGACTGGCTGCTCGCGGTCCAAAGGCCGCCCTCGCATCTGGACTTTCCCGCCGGTCAGACCACGATTGATGTCTTCGCCCGCCCATCTCGACTTGCCGCCGCCGGCCAAGAACCGCATGGGCCAACTCTGGCAGTGGCTCACCTATTACGTTGATCTGCTGGGACTGCGCGGCAAGGGACTGCTCGTGCTTGCGGGACTGGCCGCGGTGGCCTGGGTCGACGCAGGCATCTACAAGGTCCAACCCGACGAGCAAGGGGTGGTTTTGCGTTTCGGCCGCTGGGTGGACACCACCGGTCCGGGTCTGCACTACCACCTGCCTTGGCCGCTGGAAACCGTGCTGCTACCCAAGGTCACTCAGGTCAACCAGTTGCAGCTCGGCAGTGTGCGCGCCGGAGCGGGCGGGTCCGATGACTCGCACCAGCGGCAGATGCTGACGGGTGATGAAAACATCGTCGAGGCCGAGTGCGCCGTGTTCTGGCGGATCAAGGACGCCGGTCAGTTCCTCTTTCGGATTCGGGATCCCGAGGCGGCGGTCAAGACGGAGGCCGAGAGCGCCTTGCGCGAAGTGATCAGCCGCACCCCCATCCAGGCGGCCATGTCGGACAAGCGCCAGCAGATCGCCGATCAGACCCGCGAACTGCTGCAGACACTGCTCGACCGCGAGGACTCCGGCATCCTGATCACGCAGGTGCAGCTGCAGCGTGTCGACCCGCCGGCCGCCGTCATTGACGCCTTCAACGACGTGCAGCGTGCTCGCGCGGACCAGGAGCGGGCACGCAACGAGGCCGAGGCGTACGCCAATGACATCATTCCACGCGCCCGCGGCGAGGCCTCCCGCATCACCCAGGAAGCCGAGGCCTATCGCTCCCAGGTCGTCAACCTGGCCGAAGGCGACGCCAAGGGCTTCCTGTCCGTCTATCAAAGCTATGCCAAGGCCAAGGACGTCACGAGCTGGCGCCTGTATCTCGATAGCATGGACGAAGTGCTCAGGAAGGCCACCCGGGTGATCATCGACACCTCGGGCAAGGGTGTCTCCGCCGTCGTGCCCTATTTGCCACTGGGCGACCGGAATCTGCCTGCCGCAACCACAGAGGCCGCGCCTGCCGAAAAGAGTCCGGCGGCGGCGAAGGACGGCGGCAAGTGAGAACGCCCCTGCGCATCGCACTGCTGGCGGCCGGCTTCGTCCTCGTCTGGCTGCTGTCGGCGACCCTCTTCACGGTGGGCGAGACCCAAAAGGCCCTGATCGTCCGTCTGGGCGCGCCGCGAGGGGTGCTGGCCGAGCCGGGGCTCAAGTTCAAGATGCCGCTGATGGATACCGTGATCTACTACGACACCCGCGTGCTCACTCTGGAGCCGCCGACCGAGCAAGTGATCCTCGGCGACCAGAAACGCATCGAGGTCCAGACCTACACCCGCTATCGCATCGCCGACCCGCTGCGTTTCTACCAGTCGCTGCGAACGCTGGAGCAGGCCGCGCCACAGCTGACGCAGCTGGTCAGCTCCTCACTGCGGCGCGAGCTGGGCCAGGTGATGCTGCGTGCGCTGCTGTCGGATGAGCGGCCCCGCATCGTCGAGCAGATTCAGGCCGAAGTGGCCGACAAGGCGCGCGCACTGGGGGTGGAAGTGGTCGAGGTGCGGTTTCATCGTGCCGATTTGCCGCTCGAGACCAGTCAGGCGATCTACGACCGGATGAAGTCGGAACGCCAGCGCGAGGCGAAGGAACTGCGCGCCCAGGGCTTTGAATGGGCGCAACAGATCCAGGCCAGGGCCGAAAGGGAGCGCACGGTGATCCTGTCGCAGGCGCAGCGCGAGTCCAAGATCACGCGCGGTCAGGCCGACGCCGGCGCCAGTCGCATCCTCGCCGACGCCTTCGGACAGGATCCGCAGTTCTACAAGTTCTACCGCTCGCTGCAGACGTACCGCCAGGCGCTGGCCGAGGCACACCCGACCATCGTGCTGTCGCCGGACTCCGAGTTCCTTCGAAACTTCAAGGCGGGTCCGGGCGCGTCGACCAGACGCTAGAGGACCACGTCGAGCCCCGGGGCAGCCGACGGGCGTCGTCGGCACTCCCGGATGAACGCTGCGGAACGCCGCTCCTATGGGCTTTGATTACCTCTTCCACGACCTCGGTGTCAGCCTGCAGGTCTTCCTGATCGACGTCCTGCTGAGCGGCGATAACGCGGTGGTGATCGCGCTGGCCTGTCGCCGGCTGCCGCCGGCGCAGATGCGTCGCGCCATGCTGCTTGGAACGCTCGGTGCCATTGCTGCTCGGGTTGTTCTCACCACCATCGCCAGCTTTCTGATGAGCCTGCCCGCACTCAGGCTGCTCGGTGGGGTCGCTCTGATCTGGGTCGCCATCAAGCTGGTTCTGGATGAGGAGCAGGAAGCCGAGGGCACGCCTGCCGGCCGGGGCCGAGCGCCGTCCGGCCTGTGGTCGGCCGTCGGCACGGTGATCGTCGCCGACGTCGTGATGAGCGTCGACAATGTGGTTGCTCTGGCGGCTGCATCGCAGGGCAGCGTGATCTTCCTCACGGCAGGCTTGTTGCTGAGCGTGGCGCTGCTGATGTTCGGCAGCCTCTTCGTCACCATGCTGCTGGCCCGCTACCCGCTGCTGATTCGCGCAGGCGGTGCGCTGCTCGGTTGGCTGGCGGGTGACATTGCCATGGCCGACCCGCTGATTGCCGAGGGTGTCGGGCAGCAGGCACCGGCCTTGACGTTTCTGGTCCCTATCCTGGCTGCTGTCTTCGTGCTGGCGGAAGTTCGCATCATCGAGGCTGCTCGAGGGACGCTCACGCGACCACAGCGACGAGCCGCTCGCCTGGACGTCACGCCCCCGGCAGCAGCGAGCAGCGAGGAGGCGACAGCGCGGGCGGTCCTCCAGGGTAGCGGGGTCGATGCGAAGGCAGGTGAACGAGTGGGTGAACCTTCCTGGCCGTCGCTCGCGGGAACCGCCTCGGCGGGCAAGCCACGGGCGGTCTCGCTTGCCCTGGCCCGGCGCCTTCTGCCCTGGCTCGCCGGCGCCACCCTCGTCGGGGCGGGCGTTGTCTTCCTCAGGGCCAACTGGATGCCACCGCCCTCGGATCTGAACCGTTTCGTCTGTCCGGATCAGTCATCGATCTACTTTCGGCATGGTGGCAACGCCGTGAGGATGAGTTCTCACGCCGGCACCATCAACGGCGTCATAAGATACGACCGGATCGACTGGGGCAATTACGACGCCGCCAGCAAGGTTCTCGGGTTCCTGCCGCCGAATCAGATCACGTACGACGACGCGAAGATGGTGCGAATCAACGGCGGCCGTTACGTGGAAATTTCCTGCTACGCACCATGACGCGACGTGCCGAGAACGGTGTCCGCGCTGAGGATCTCCGGTTCGCCCTGAAGCCGTGGTCTCGCATCTTGATCGTGTCGTTGACCTTTCTGGCCGGGGTCGGGGTCGGCGGCTACCTGTTTTCGTATTCCCAGCCGCGATCCTTCCTCGCGCTGTCGAACTGCACTGCCTGCTACCGGCCGCAGGATCTTGCCGGACTGCTCACCTCCGCCGGCATTCAACGGGCCCCAGGCGCGCTGCCGATGGTCGTGAAGGAAACGGATCGGTGTGTTGCGATCGAACACCCTTTTCCGAAAACGCGCTTCCACTTCGTCGTATTCCCCAAGAAGGACATCAAGAACATCGCCGACATTTCGGTGGACGATCAAGCGTACGTCCTGGATTGTCTGGCGGTGATCCGAACGCTCGTGAACGAAAACGGTCTGTGGAATTATCGTGTCATAACAAACGGCCCCGGCGCACAGGACGTCACGTATCTGCACTTTCACCTGGTTTCCAGGAGTGGCCGCGCGCAATCTGGCGCGGAAGGGGCCCCGAACACCGCGGCGCGGCCTTAAGTGATTCCCGAAGCGCTGCTGCGCACGCGCTTCGGGGGCCGGACGTTGACCGCGGACGCAATTCGAAATCGGCCGGGGTGGACGTGAATCCCCTTTGCAGCGGGCGCCTCCGCGCGCCCGCTGCCCAATGGATCGAGCCCGAACGCATCAGCGTGCCACCAGCCCCACGGTGCTGACCGGCACGCCCGTATATTGGCCCGTGGCCGTTAGGCTGCCGTCGGTCCCGATCCTGAATGCGGTCACCGTCTGCCCGACGTTGGCCAGCGCGTACAGGAATCTCCCATCGGCGCCGGTGGCCAGGTCGATCGTATGGCTACCGGCGCCCGTCGAGGCACTGACCCCGTTCGCGACCAAACGGCTCAGAAGCCCATTTCGGGCGACGCTGAAACCGGTGATTGTGCCGCTCGCGGCGTTGCCGGCGTAGGCATAGCGACCATTGGGCGTCACGACAAGCCAGCAGGGCGCGCCTTGGTTGGTCTGTAGCGACGCGGTGATCACGGTGAGGTTGTCGGTCCGGTCGCGCAGCTCGTAGCTCGACACGGTGCCGCTCGCCGCCTCCGAGACGATGACGTGGTCACGCGGATCGATGTCAAAACCGAACGGCACGGTGCCGGACGAAGGGGTGATCGTGGCCGGCTGCGCGACGCCGTCGGCGACCTCGAACACCGCGAGCTGGTTGGCTGCCTTTTCGCTGACCACCAGGAACTCGCCGCCGTTCGAGAACTTGACTTCGGCCGGCCCGGTCGCGGGTCCTCCCAGCCCCCGGGTGGAACCGGGGATCGGCGCGAGCGTCCCGTCGTGACTGATCTTGAAACCGGTAATGTTGCCGGCGCCGCCGGCGTTGAGGACATATATCAGGTCGCCGTGTGACGTCACGCTGATCGGCGCGACGCCGCCGGACCCGATGGTCGCCACGAATGTGAGTTCGTGATCGTTGACCGCGAACGTCGTGATCTGATTGCTGGCGGCGCTCACCGCAAGCAGCCAGCGGCGATTTTGGGTCAGGGCGAGCGCACCCTGGCTGCCCAGGCCAGCTCCCGATCCGGTGCCGTGCGTCGAGAGCGAGCCGACGAGATCCAGCGAGCCATCGGGCTTCTGGTCGAGGATCACGACGCGGTTGTCGGGTTGATTATCGAGCGTGTAGATGTACTGATGGCCGTCGTATGCGAAGGCGGGCGCTGCGGCCGCGCAGACAACCGCGAGGCCGATGACCGACCGGGCGAGGGCACGATCGAACAGGCGGTGCAGCTGGGCTTGCTTCATGGGACTCTCCAAAGTTGTGGGTGCCTGAGGCGTCGCGTGCGCGGACGCGGCGAGGATCAAAGGCGTGAACGGCCGAACCGATCGCGGGTTACTGCTTCATTTCGTCTTTGCCTGTTGAATCCTTGCCCATGGCGTCCTTCTTCATGGCGTCCTTGGCCATGGTGTCCTTGCCCATCGCGTCTTTGCCCATGGCCTCCTTCTTCATGGCGTCCTTGGCCATCGCGTCTTTGCCCATGGCGTCCTTCTTCATGGCGTCCTTGGCCATCGCGTCTTTG
>Ga0209048_10000688_pt1 | contig 35731 bp, 30 predicted proteins | sample FrelakmetCRP12CR_FD_187146 | JGI IMG/M metagenome (GOLD analysis project Ga0209048, IMG submission 187146) | Freshwater lake sediment microbial communities from the University of Notre Dame, USA, for methane emissions studies - CRP12 CR (SPAdes)... | ecosystem: Environmental > Aquatic >...
TCCTCCGCGACCCGCTCCACCTCGGCATCGACCTCGATGTCGGACGAGGCACCACGCTCGGCGCGACGCCGGGCCCGTCGGCTGGCCCGGCGGGCGGGTCGCGCCGTCTCCAGCTCCAGCACCGTCACCTTGACGCCACCCACGAGGTCGTTGATCAGGTTGAACAACAGGGTCAGCAACACCGTGAACCCGGTGCCGGCGAAGATCAGGATCGCGCCCGAGATCGCCGACGCCCGCAGGATCTGGCCGCCGTCGATCGTGAAGGACTTCTCGGCGAGGAGCTCGGCGATGAACCGCTCGACACGGTCGATCGCCCCTGCCGACACGGCCACGCGCCAGAGGATCACACCAGCGACCACCAAGATGACCCAGAGACAGATGTAGAAGAGCAGGGAGACCCGCAGCACCGACCACAGATCGACCCGGCGGATGACCCGGCGGACCTGTCGTGCCTGCAGGCGCTCCTCGCGGCGACGGCCGCGACGGGTGGTGGGGGTCGCATCCATGCCCGCGGCCGTCGACGGGTTCGCGTCAGCCGGGTTGTCGGGCGCCTCGTCGGGGGTGGACCCTACGAGTGGGACCGGCCCCGTCACGACGGGATCGTCGAACCGCGGCGACATGTCGACGGTTGCCACCGACGACGACGTGGGGGTCGCCGAGGACGACTTCTCTCCCATGCCGCGCGGGTCTCGCGCGTCATCAAGCTTCGGCTCGACCGACATTCGGACCAGTGTAGGAGATGGTTCGCCCCGCCTCGGGTCACGGAGGCGAGTCGGGCGTCCTCGGCGATGCCGTCGCGACCGATCCGCGCGGACGGGCCCGCGCCGTGGCTCGCGCGTCTCCCGTGCGGACCGTGACCTCGGTGTCGTCTCCGACGACCGTGAACTGCTCGAGCGCGGCACCGTTGTCGGCCGCCAGGCGTTCGGCCGCCGGCCGTCCGCCGAGGGCACCAGCGAGGGCCGCGGCGTCGGCCGCGGTGCGGGCGCGGGCACGGTCGGCCGTCAGCCGACCGACCCGGGCCACCAACAGCACGGCCAGCATCGCGACGACCAGGACCGCGGCCATCAGAGGAGCGACCTGTCCCAGGTCCCCCCGAGCGCGTCTGTGTGCTCGTTCCACCCGGCGCCTCCACCAGGTCGGGTTCTCGAGGGGGAAGTCGGGCCGGACGGCCGAGGAACGGGCTGACCGACCTCAGTCGTCGTCGGCCTGTAGCACCGGGGCCACCGAAGCCACGGACTGGTCGTCGTCGAGGTTCATGACCCGCACGCCCGTGGCGTCGCGGCCCTGCGAGGAGATGTCCCGCACCGGCATGCGGATGACCACACCGCCGGTGGCGATGACGAAGATCTCGTCGTCGAGCCCGACCATGAACGCGGCAACCACGAATCCTTTGCGGGCGGTGAGCTTGATGCCGCGCACGCCCTGGCCACCGCGGCCCTGGCGGTTGAACCGGTCGAGTTGGGTGCGCTTGCCGTAGCCACCGTCAGTGACGATGAGGATGCTGACGTCGTCCCGAGCGACGTCACAGGACACGACCTCGTCGCCCGCCTTCAACCGCATACCCCGCACGCCGGCCGCGGCGCGGCCCATCGACCGCACCTCCTCCTCGGAGAAGCGGATGGTCATGCCGTTGCGACTCACCATCAAGATGTCGTCGGTGCCATTGGTGGGGATGACCCGCACCAGTTCGTCGCCGTCTTTGAGGTTGAGGGCGATGAGCCCGGCCCGCAGGGAACTGTCGTACTCGGTGAACTTGGTCTTCTTCACATGGCCATTGCGGGTGGCGAAGAACAGATACCGGTTCGTCTCGTAGTCGCGAGTGTCGATGATCGCCCGGATCTTCTCGCTGGGCTGCAGCGGCAGGAGATTGACGATCGCCGTGCCCCGCGCCGTGCGCTCCTTCATCGGGATCTCGTGGGCCTTGAGGCGATAGACCCGCCCGAGGTTGGAGAAGAAGAGCAGGTAGGCGTGGGCCGAGGTGTGGATGATGTGGTTCACCCAGTCCTCGTCGCGGAGCTTCGCACCGGCAACCCCGCGACCCCCCCGACCCTGCACGCGGAAGGCGTCGGCCGCGACCGTCTTGATGTAGCCCTTCGCCGACATGGTTACCACGAGCTCTTCGTCGTCGATCAGGTCTTCGATGTCGATGTCGCCGACGTCGTAGGTGATCTGGCTGCGGCGAGGCTGGGCGTACCCCTCGCGCACCTCGGCCAACTCGGCCTTGATCACACCCCGCAGCTTGCCCTCGTCGGCCAGGATGGCCTCGAGATCCGCGATCGTCTCGCGCAACTGGGCCAGCTCCTCGTCGAGTTGAGCCCGGCCGAGACGGGTCAGACGCGACAACTGCATGTCGAGGATGTGCTCGGCCTGCACCTCGGAGAACTCGAACGGCGCGGCCATGAGCGCCTCACGTGCCGCGGGCTTGTCGGCCGATGCCCGAATCGCGGCGATGATCTCGTCGATGAGGTCGAGGGCCTTGATCAGCCCCTCGACGATGTGGGCTCGGGCCTTCGCCTTGTCGAGCCGGAACTCCGACCGGCGCCGGATGACGTCGACCTGGTGGTCGACGTAGGCCACCAGCGCATCACGGAGGTTGAGCGTGCGGGGGATGCCGTCGACCAGGGCGACGGCGTTGACCGCGAAGTTCGTCTGCAACGGTGTGCGCTTGTAGAGGTTGTTGAGGATCACCAGTGCCGGCGCATCGCGCTTGAGCTTGATCACCAGACGGGTCTCGCCCTTGGCCGACTCATCGTTGAGGTCGGCGATGCCGTCGAGCTCGCGGCTGTCGACGAGCTCCTTGATCTTGGTGAGCACCTGGTTGGGGCTCACCTGGTAGGGCAACTCCGTCACGACGATGCTGTCGCTGCGCGCGCCCTCTTCGATCTCGGCCTTGGCCCGCAGCCGGATCGACCCACGCCCGGTGCGGTAGGCGTCGATGATCCCCTGGCGCCCCATGATCAGCGCGCCGGTAGGGAAGTCGGGGCCCTTGACGAACTGCATGAGGTCGTCGGGTGTGGCCTCGGGGCTGTCGATCAGGTGCGCGACCGCGTCGACGACCTCGCTCAGGTTGTGGGGCGGGATGTTCGTGGCCATGCCCACCGCGATGCCCTGCGAGCCGTTCACCAACAGGTTCGGGAACCGAGCCGGCAGCACGGTCGGTTCGGTGAACTCGGCCGAGTAGTTGTCGACGAAGTCGACGGTGTCCTCGTCGATGTCGGCCAGCATCTGCATGGCGATCGGAGCCAACCGGCACTCGGTGTAGCGCGCCGCGGCCGGGCCCTCGTCGGGCGAGCCGAAGTTGCCCTTGGGATGGATGAGGGGGTGGCGCAGGCTGAAGTTCTGACCCATGCGCACGAGGGCGTCGTAGATGGCCGAGTCGCCGTGGGGGTGGTACTTGCCCATGACCTCCCCGGTGACCCGCGCGCACTTGATCGTGGGCCGGTCGGGTAGCGCGCGAAGGTCGAACATGCCCCAGAGGATGCGGCGATGCACCGGCTTGAGCCCGTCGCGTGCGTCGGGAAGCGCTCGCGAGACGATCACCGACATCGAGTAGTCGAGGAAGGATCGCTCCATCTCCTCCTGGATCTCGATGGGCTCTACGCCACCCAGAGCCACGTCGGTGCCCTCGGTGTCGCCGTCGTTCGGCGGCGGGACGTCAGTCATAGCGGCGGTGGATCTCCTCGGTGCCGGCCCTCAGATGTCGAGGAACCGGACGTCCTTCGCGTTGGTCTGGATGAAGTGCTTGCGGGCCTCGACGTTCTCGCCCATGAGCACGCTGAACACCTCGTCGGCGATGGCGGCCTGTTCGACCGACACCTGCAGCAGGGTGCGCCGGGACGCGTCCATCGTGGTCTCCCCCAGCTCCCCGAAGTCCATCTCACCGAGGCCCTTGAGGCGCTGGAACTCCCGCTTGTGGTTGGGGTGCTCGGCGAGGAAGACCGCTCGGGCCGCCTCGTCCTTGAGGTAGATCTTCTCCTTGCCCACGACCGTCGAGAACAGGGGCGGCTGCGCGATGTAGACGTGCTGGCGCTCGACCAGTTCGCGCATCTGGCGGAAGAAGAACGTGAGCAGCAAGGTGCGGATGTGGCTGCCGTCGACATCGGCATCGCACATAAGGATCACCTTGTGGTACCGGATCTTGGTGATGTCGAACTCTTCGCCCACGCCGGCGCCGATCGCCGAGATCAGCGTCTGCACCTCGTTGTTCTTGAGCATCTTGTCGAGGCGGGCCCGCTCGACGTTCAAGATCTTGCCCCGGATGGGCAGAATGGCCTGGGTGCGGGGATCTCGCGCCTGCACCGCCGAGCCACCGGCCGAGTCACCCTCGACGATGAACAGCTCGCACTCCTCGGGGTTGCGACTGCCGCAGTCCTTGAGCTTGTCGGGCATCCCCGCGCCCTCGAGCGCCGACTTGCGGCGCGTCGCCTCGCGCGCGCTGCGGGCCGCCTGACGGGCCCGCGCCGCGGCAATCGCCTTCGCCACGACCTTGCGCGCCTCGGTGGGGTTCTCCTCGAACCAGTCGGCGAGCTTCTCGTTGGTGGCCCGTTCGACCAGCGAGCGGACCGACACGTTGCCGAGCTTGCCCTTGGTCTGGCCCTCGAACTGGGGATCGCGCAACTTCACGCTGATGATGGCCGTGAGCCCCTCGCGGATGTCCTCACCCTGAAGGTTGTCGTCCTTTTCCTTAAGGAGGTTCTTCGCCCGCACGTAGCGGTTCATCACGTTGGTGAGGGCCTTCTTGAAGCCCTCCTCGTGCATGCCGCCCTCGATGGTGTTGATGCCGTTGGCAAACGAGTGCAGACCGTCGGTGTTGTAGCCGGTGTTCCACTGGAACGCGAGTTCGACCTCCTGGTCGGACTCGGCCTGGTCGAAGTAGCCGACCCGCTTGAACAGGGCCTCTTTGGACTCGTTGATGTGGCGGACGAAGTCGATGATGCCGCCGCTGTACTTGTAGACGGTGGGCTCGGGGTTGCCGCCGGGCCGCAGGTCACGGAATCGGATCTCGAGGCCCTTGTTGAGGAACGCCATCATCTGGAACCGTTCGAGCAGGGTCTGGGCCCGGAAGGCGGTGTCCTCGAAGATCGAGGGGTCGGGCCAGAAGCGCACGGTGGTGCCGGTGCGGCCGCGAGGCGCCTTGCCGATCACTTCGAGGCGCTGCACCTGGTGCCCGCCGCGCTCAAACGCCATGGCGTGGCGCTGTCCGCCCAGGTCGATCTCGACCTCGACTCGTTGCGACAAGGCGTTGACCACCGAGATGCCCACGCCGTGGAGGCCACCGGAGACCTTGTAGCCCGCGCCGCCGAACTTGCCCCCGGCGTGCAAAACGGTCAGCACGACCTCGGCCGCCGAGAGCTTCTTGAGCTTGGGGTCGTTGGTGACGGCGGCGTCGACCGGGATGCCTCGGCCGTCGTCGATGACCTCGCAGCCGCCGTCGGCCATGAGGTTCACCTCGATGCGGGTCGCGTGCCCGGCCATGGCTTCGTCGACGGCGTTGTCGACCACCTCGTAGACCAGGTGGTGCAACCCCGCCGGACCGGTGGAGCCGATGTACATGCCGGGGCGCTTGCGAACGGCCTCGAGGCCCTCGAGGACGGTGATGTCCTTCGCGCCGTAGGAGTCGGTCGTCTGGGCCAAGAGACGCGGCCTTTCAGGAAAACGAGGGTGCGGTCAGGGGTACGGGGAATCCAGGCCGGAACGGGGAAAAGTGCTGCTCAACGGCCCAAATCACGATGGCACCAGTCTATCAGGAGACCGTGCCGTTCCGGTCGACACCGATGGTCCCTCGACACCGTGCTTCAGCGGCGCCCGTCGGGTCGCGAACCACCCTCCGGCCGGCGTACCCGGACCTCGAGTCGGTCGACATCGGCTCCCCCCAGGGCCGCTCTCACGCGGCCCAGGATCTCACCCTCGAGGAACCGCAACTGGGTGGCCCAGGCCGGGTCGTGAACGGCGATCACCAGGGTGCCGTCGCGCAGCGATACGGGGTCGGCGTGGGCCGCGACCTGCTCACCCACCAGCTCCGGCCAATGGCCGAACAGCGAGCCGACCGCTGCCGACGACGGCCCACCGAGATGGCGGACGAGACGGTCGAGGCTGTCACCGACCCGACTCGGGTCGCGTTCGGCGCTACCGGGTAGCGGTTCCCACGGCACGGCGCGAGTGTGTCACGCCCCGGCACACCCCGTCGGCCCCTCCACCGCCACCGAGCGCCTCAGCTCACGTGGCCACCGGCAACGCGGAGTACGAGATCGGGATGGGCCTCAGGGGGGAGGGCCCCGGCCGTGGTGAGCACCGTCTGGCCCGGGGGAAGGTTCACGAGCAGCGCCTCGCTGCGATCAGGGTCGAGTTCGGAGAACACGTCGTCGAGCAACAGCACCGGCGCGGAGTCAGTGGCCTCGGTGACCACGGCGTGGCTCGCCAGGCGCAGCGCGAAAGCCAACGAGCGCTGCTCTCCCTGGGATGCGTGCGTCCGGGCCGGCAGCCCGCCGATCGAGAGGGCGACGTCGTCCCGATGGGGCCCGACCAGGCTGACACCTCGCCGCAGCTCGTCCTTGCGCACCTCCGCCAGGGCCGTCGCCAAGCCCTTCTCCCTCCACGCGGCGACGTAGGACGCCCGGACCTCCGCGGACACCCGAGCGACCCGGTCGTACGCCTCGGCGAGACGCGGCGTGAGATCGGCAATCAACCGCTCCCGCTCGTCGGCGAGGGCCTCACCGGTCGCCACCAGCTTGGCGTCCCACACATCGAGGGTCACCTCCACGTCGGACGTCAGCCGTCCGCCCGACTGGCGCAACAACGCGTTGCGCTGGCGGAGGATGCGCTCCAGATCGCTGCGAAGGGCGTCGTGCCGGGAATGCACGGACACCAGCGTGTCGTCAAGGTAGCGGCGTCGCTCCCCCGGTCCTCCCTTCACCAGGGTCAGGTCGTCGGGCGAGAACACCGTCACCCGCAGCGCGCCGAGCAGGTCACGGGCGCGGGCAAGGCGCTGACGGTTCACCAGCACGCGGCTGCGGCCGCCGGGGACGATCTCGGCCTCGATGAGCAACTCCCGCCCTTCACGCTCACCCTCGGCTCGCACCACAGCCTGCTCGGCACCGGCCCGCACGAGCGCCTCGGTCGGTGCCCCCCGAAATGAGCTGAGGGTCGCCAGGTAGCCCATGGCCTCGAGCAGATTGGTCTTCCCCTCACCGTTGGCCCCGACGATCGCGGTCAGGCCGGGTGCGAGTGGCACCTCCGTCGAGGCATAGCTACGGAAGTCGGTCAGCCAGAGCCGCCGGAGATGCACCGGCGACGATCACGACACCCGGACGGGCATCAACAGGTAGAGGAAATCACTGCCCTCGAGCGAGCGGACGAGGGCCGGCTTGAGCGCGTCGATCGTTTCGAGAGTGACTTCGTCACCCGGCGTGACCTCGATGCCCGCGATCAGGTACTCCGGGTTGAACGCCACCGTCAGCTCAGCCCCTTCGTACTTGGCGTCGAGCTCTTCGTGGGCCTGGCCGACGTCCTGGGTGATGGCCAGCAACTCGAGGCCGTCCGGCTTCATCACCATGCGCACCGGCGTCGCTTCACGAGCGAGCAGCCGCACCCGGCGCAGCGCGTCGAGGAGCGCCTCGCGCCCGACGGTGATGCGATTGGGCTGACTGGGCGGGATGAGGCCTCGGTAGTTGGGGAACTCGCCTTCGATAAGTCGGGTCATCAGGTGCACGTCGCCCACCTCGAAGGCGGCGTCACGCTCGCCGAGGCGCAGGGTGACGGTTTCGGCGTCACCGAGCAGACGGGTCAGCTCCTTCAACGCGTTCGACGGCACCAGCACGCTCTGACCCTCTTCGAGCACCGAGGTGCCGGGTAGGTCCCTCACAGCGAGACGGTACGAATCGGTGGCCACCAGCCGCACGCCGTCGCCCTCGGCGGCCATCAGCACGCCGGTGAGGATGGGACGCGACTCGTCCACACTCGCCGCTGAGACCACCTGGCGAAGCGCCTCGGAAAAAGCCGTGGCGTCGAGCGCAACCGACCGCTCGGCCGGCTCAGGGAGCTGGGGGAACTCGTGGGCCGGGATCGTGCGCACCGCGAACTCGGAGCGACCCGAGACGATGCGGGCCTCGTCGTCGTCGATCTCGACCTGGACCGCGCCGGGTTCGAGCGCACGAACGATGTCGGCGACCAGCTTGGCCGGCAACACCGCGACACCGGACCGCTCGGCGGCCACGGTCGTACGCACCGAGATGGTGAGGTCGAGGTCGCTGCCGGTGAACTGCAGATGCTCACCGGCCAGCTCCAGGCGGATGCCACTGAGCACGGGCAGCGAACTCCCACGACTAGTGACCGCCCGACCCGCGGCGTTGAGGGCCTCGAGAAGTTGGTCTCGCTCACAACGGAACTTCACGCTGGTGCTCGCTTTCTCTTTCTTTCTTTGAGAGATCTTTTCTCAATAACCCTAATAAGAGCTGTGGATTGTGGAGAGATCGATGTTTTCGCAGTTCAGCGGGGGTTTGGCTGTCCCGTGCTCATCCCCAGTGGCGCACAGGTTGACAGAGGTCGGGGTGAGGTCGGGGGATGACGAGGTGGTTATCCCCCGACCGTGCACCCCTCGTGCACCGGCCGTCCACGGGGTTGTCCACCGGTGGACGATGGGGATTTCGCGCGGAAAGAGGAATGGCACTCACCCTCCGCTCCGGACGGCCTGGGTGAGTTCGGTCACCTGGTCGTAGATCTGGCGCCGCTCCTTCATGAGCGAGCCGATCTTCTCGACCGCGTGGATGACGGTCGTGTGATCGCGTCCGCCGAACTCGCGGGCGATGGCCGGGTAGCTCAGATCGGTCAGGTTGCGGAAGACGTACATGCTGATCTGGCGGGCGGTGACCAACGGCCGGCGTCGGCTCTTGCCGCAGATCTCCTCCACGGGGAAGCCGAACATGGCCGAGGTCTTCTGCAGGATCAGGTCGGGCGTGATCGGGCGGGGCTGGCTGTCGTTGATGATGTCGCCGAGCACACGTTCGGCCAGATCGACCGAGAGCTGCTCGTTGGTCAGGCTGGCGTAGGCGCATACCCGGATTAGGGCGCCCTCGAGCTCCCGGATGTTGTTGGTGATGTGAGTGGCGATGAACTCGAGGACGTCCGGGGGCGGTGCGATCGGTTCGCTCTCGGCCTTCTTGCGCAAGATGGCGAGCCGGGTCTCGAGCTCCGGCGGGTTGATCTCGGTGGTCAGGCCCATCTTGAATCGGCTGCGGAGCCGGTCCTCGAGGGTCGAGATGGCGTCGGGGGGCCGATCCGAGGACAGCACGATCTGGCGGTTCGCCTGGTAGAGCGAGTTGAACGTGTGGAACAACTCTTCTTGGAGGCCCTCTTTGCCCTCGATGAACTGGATGTCGTCGATCAACAACACGTCCACGTCGCGGTAGCGCTTCTTGAAGTCGGCCATCAGGTTGGTGCGGATGGCGTCGACGTACTGGTTGAGGAAGCTCTCGGTGGAGACGTAGCGCACCCGGTACGTGGGGTAGTTCTCCTCCACGTAGTGGGCGATCGCCTGCAGGAGGTGAGTCTTGCCCAGGCCGGCGTCGCCGTAGATGAACAGCGGGTTGTACGAGCGCGCCGGGGTCTCGGCGACGGAGAGAGCCGCCGCGTGGGCGAAGCGATTGGACGTGCCGATCACGAAGGCTTCGAACGTGTACCGGGGGTTCACGCTCTCGAGGGGCGCGGCGCGCGGCGCGGCGCGGCGCTCGGTTGGTTCGCTCGGGTTGTCGATTGGTGGGAGGTCACCACTCGGCCGGGGCTCGTCGCCGTGATCGTCGGCCTCCCCGGTGCGGACCTCGATCTGGAGGTCGGTCGCCGGGGCGCCGGCGTCGGCGAGAGCGCTCTTCACCAACGTGAGGTAGCGGCCTTCGATGCGTTCCTTCACGACCGAACTGGGAACGGCCAAGACGAGCGTTCCGTCGGCGAGGCCCACCGGCTGGGCGGCGTTGAACGTCGTCAGCCAGACCGCCTCGGAGACCTGCTCGCGCAGTACGTCAGCACACGCTGTCCACAGCAATTGCGCCCCATCCACCAGCCCGAACGCCTCCTGGTGCCCGTACACGTCCACAGCCCAGTCCACAACTGTGGAAAAGGTGATGCTTCCGGGTCGGGACACCGATCCGATGGGGCACCTACCTCTGGTCCGCCGCCGTGGCGGGCACGATGGTGCCCGTCACCGTGCGGTGCGAAGTTCGGACCGTAGCACCGTCCTCGACCGGTCGCACATGCCTCGGATCGCGAGAGCATTCGGCCTGCTCAGAGGGCCTGAACGACCTGATGTCCACAGGGCCGGGCCGGTGGCGCGGGGGGCCGTGTTGCCGGTTCGGCTCCTCAGGCTCTACCCTCGTCGGTGGCACGCGACGCGCAGGCCGAGTTCGGCGCGGTGTTGACGTGACGATTCGCACGACCGACCGCTCGGGACCACCAACGGTGCCCGGGTAGCGTCAGCCCTTCCGGCGAGGACACCGGGAGTGCCGGCCGGCCGGTCGTCCACAGGACCAACGCCGGTCCCGGGGAGGCCCGGTGGTCGAGGAGGCAGCAGGTGAAGCGTACGTTTCAGCCGAACAACCGGCGTCGGGCCAAGCGGCACGGGTTCCGGCACCGCATGGCCACGCGCGGGGGTCGCCAGGTGCTGCGCTCGCGGCGCCTCAAGGGCCGGCACCGCCTGTCGGCCTGATCTGGCGCATTCGTGACCGGGCGACGTTCGCCGCACTCCGACAATCGGGTCTCCGGGCGCGCCAGGGCCCAGTGACCGTGACCTACCTCGCCGACACCTCACCGGTGCCCCGGGTGTCCTTCGCCGTGGGCCGACGCGTGGGCGGCGCCGTCGTCCGCAACCGGTGTCGTCGGCGCCTGCGTGCGGTGCTGGTCGAGCTGGCTGGGCGTCCCGACACCCCACTGCGACCGGGTGCGTACCTCATCGGCGCCGGCCCGGGAGCGATCGCGCTCTCACACCGTGATCTCCGTCACACAATGGAGCGGGCTCTCGGGCGCCTCGCTTCAGCCGACCCACCCCCGACCGATGTTCACTGACATGGCCGTCAGCGAATGCGGACACCACGCCGATGATGCCCACGAGTTCGACCGGGCGCTCGTGACCGACCTGGGTCCCGCCGCTCGCGTGCTGCGGGCTCTTATCGTGTTCTACCAGCGGCTCTTCGACGGCCGGCCGTCGCCGTGTCGCTACGTGCCGAGCTGCTCGAGCTACGCCGTGGAAGCGGTCGAGGTGCACGGGTTCTGGCGAGGCCTCTGGCTGAGCACCCGTCGAGTCTGTCGTTGCCATCCATGGGGTGGCCATGGATGGGACCCTGTCCCTGAGCGGAAGGCCGCCCGATGAACGCCTTTTTCGAAGCCTTCGCCTCGGTGCTGGCTTTCTTCTATGCCCTGATCCCCAACTACGCAGTGGCGATCACCCTGCTGACGTTGCTGGTCATGGTCATCGTGACGCCCCTGACCTTGAAGGGCACGCGGTCGATGATGATGATGCAGCAGCTCCAGCCGGAGATGAAGAAGATCCAGACGAAGTACAAGGACGACCGGCAGAAGCTCAACGAAGAACTGCTGAAGTTCTACAAGGAGAACAACATCAACCCCGTCGGGGGTTGTCTGCCCCTCCTGGTGCAGATGCCGGTGTTCATCATCTTGTACCAGGTGCTGCGTGGATTGACACGCAGGGTCTCTGACATGGGCTTTGACACGGGTTGGGTGGGTGGCCAGGTCAGCAACGGCATCCCTGGTCCGAGCAAGGCGCCGTCGCTGGCCAGGCCGTTCGACCCCGCGTTCCTCAAGCACGACTCGGCGATGTACCAGAACTTGCACGGCGCCACGACGATGTCGTCGAACCCGTTCAACATCGACCTGGCCGAGAGCTGCAGCCAGGCCCTGGGCAAGGGCATCGTTCATGCCCTGCCCTTCATCCTCCTCATCGTTGTCGTCGGGGTCACCGGCTTCGTCCAGCAGCGCCAGATCCAGGGTCGTAACCCCAACTCGCAGGTGAACCCTCAGCAGCAGATGATCATGAAGGTCATGCCGGTGTTCCTGCCGGTGATCTCCTTCGGGCTGCCCGCTGGCCTCGTGCTGTACTTCGCGGTGTCCAACCTCTACCGGATCGGGCAGCAGGCCTTCATCTCCCGGAGCATCTACGGCGTGAAGAAGGACAAGGGCACTCGGGGTGGTCTGGGTGGTTTGATCGACGCTCGTAGCCGTGAGGAGAAGCCCGCCAAGGCCGAGATCGCCGAAGCGAAGCCGGCGGTGCCGGCCAAGGCCCGTCCCGCGAAGAGCTCGGCCTCGTCGGCCAAGGCGGGGACGACGCCGAAGTCCACACCGCCCAAGCGAAAGCCCACGCCCTCTCCCCGTGGCGGTGCGAAGTCGGGTACCGGTGGGCCGACATCGACGGGCAAGTCGGGCACGAGCGGCACCAGCACCGGAGGCGCTCAGGGCGGTGCCACACTGCAGCCCCGGGCCCGTAAGAACAAGAAGAGGTAGCCAACGCGTGGAATGGGTGGAGACGACCGCGAAGACGATGGACGAGGCCAAGGACGCGGCCCTCGACCAACTCGGTGTCGACGAGCAGGACGCCGAGTTCGAGGTGCTGGAAGAGCCCAAGCAGGGGCTCTTCGGACGGATGCGCGGCGAGGCTCGGGTGCGGGCTCGGGTTCGTCCGACGCGACCGCGCCCGAAGGTCGAGCGGCGCGACCGGCGCAAGGGCCGATCCGGCTCAGGAAAGGGTCGCAATGGTGGCTCGGGTGACCGAGCGCCCGAGACCCCCACTGCTGATGACGCGTCGACACCGTCCGAAGGCGAACCCAAGGCGGCGCCCCGCCGCCGGGAGGGTGGACGCCGAGGCGGTGCCCGCAGCGATCGACCGAGCCCCTCGGCCAGCCAGTCCACCGAGCCGGTATCTTCACCGCCAACCACCCCGACGACGGGAGCAACACCAATGGAAACCGATGAGATCAACGTGGATGCCCAGGCGGAGATCATCAGCTCCTTCCTCGACGGCTTGGTCGAGGCCTTCGGACTCGACGGCGAGGTCGAGCAGGAGAAGGTCGACGAGGAGACCATCGAGCTGCGAGTCAACGGCGACGATCTGGGCCTGTTGATCGGTCCGAAGGGCCAGACGCTGGCCGCACTGCAGGAGCTCTCCCGCACCGTGGCCCAGCGGTCGCTGGATGGACCGGCTCGCGGCCGGGTCCGACTCGATGTCGGGGGCTACCGTCAGCGCCGCAAGGAGGCGCTCCAGCGGTTCACGCGCTCGGTGGCCGAGGAGGTGAAGGCGTCCGGCATGCAGAAGGCACTCGAGCCGATGGCGTCTCCCGACCGCAAGATCGTGCACGATACCGCCAACGAGATCGACGGCGTGCGCACCATCTCCGAGGGTGAAGAGCCCCGCCGGCGGGTCGTGCTACTCCCCGACAGCTGAACCGATGGGTTCCGTCGAGCCGTGCCCCACCCCTCTGGGTGGGGCACGACTCGTTTTGCCCACCCGTGCAGCGGAGGCAGGATGACCGAGTCGGCCGACGCCAACGCCTTGGTGCTGTCCGACCTGCTCGAGCAGGCTCGAGCGCGGGGTTTCCTCGGCCCGGGGCCGGTTGCCGAGCACCTCGAGCACGCAGACCGCTTCCGCCGGGCCGCCGGGTCGCCTTCTCCCGCTCGGGCCCTTGACCTGGGAAGCGGTGGTGGGGTGCCGGGGCTGGCGTTGGCCTTGGCGTGGCCCTCGTCGCAGTGGGTCCTCCTGGATGCGTCGTTGCGTCGGACCAACTTTCTGGGCGACGCAGTCGGTCGCCTGGGGCTGGCCGACCGGGTGAACGTCGTCCGGGGGCGGGCCGAGGACCTGGCCCATGACCCTGAGTTCCGGAATCATCACGACTTGGTCGTGGCCCGCTCGTTCGGGCAGCCGGCCGTGGTGGCCGAATGCGGAGCCGCGTTCCTGGTTCGGGGCGGACGCCTGGTGGTGAGCGAACCCCCGGGCTCGACCGGGGAACGGTGGCCGTCTCAGGCGCTCATCGCGCTCGGACTGGGCCCGGCACGGGTGCGCGACGGGTGCGCGGTAATGGTGCGAGGGTCGCCGTGTCCCGACCGGTTCCCTCGTCGCACCGGGGTACCAGCCAAGCGACCCCTGTTCTAGGTACCTGGCGTCCAGCCATCAGGCCTCCGGCTGTTTCACGTGAAACAGTGCCCAGGGCGGGTATTGAAAGCGACAATGCTTGACCCGGGTCGGGTCAGCGTGAAGTATGGCCCGGTGAGCAACCCTCAACCCTCCGGAGACCCACCCGGGTTCTTCTTGTTTCGCCGATTGTTCCCGGGGGGAGGAGGAGCGGCTACCGCCGATGCGCCGTCGGAGTCAACAACGCCCTCATCACCAGCTCCGGCCGCGACTGATGCCCTCGATATCCCCCCCGATCTGGTGGTGGCGGAAGAGATCGTCGATGCCGGGCCGCCGGCCGCGCAGCTGCGGGAGCTGCCGAGGGTGATGGCCGTGGCCAACCAGAAGGGGGGCGTCGGCAAGACCACGACCGCGGTGAACCTCGGCGCCTGCCTCGCCGAACTTGGCTATCGCACGCTGGTAGTCGATCTCGATCCCCAGGGGAACGCCAGCACGGGCCTCGGCATCAACCCCCGCGGTCTCGAGTCGTCGATGTACGACGTGATCTTGCACGAGACCCCGTTGGAGGACTGCGTCGAGGGCAGCTCGATTCGGAACCTCTTCGTGGCCCCCGCAAGTCTCGATCTTGCCGGCGCCGAGATCGAGCTCGTTCCGGCCTTCAGTCGCGAGCTGAAGCTGCGCAACGCGATCAACGAGGTCAGGGACGACTACGACTTCATCCTCATCGACTGCCCTCCATCTCTGGGCCTGCTCACGGTGAACGCGTTCGCGGCGGCCACGGAGGTGTTGGTGCCGATCCAGTGCGAGTACTACGCCCTCGAAGGTCTCGGACAACTCCTCCGCAACGTCGATCTGGTGCAGAAGAACCTGAACCCGGTGCTCGAGGTCAGTGCCATCGTGTTGGTCATGTACGACGCCCGGACGAAGTTGGCCGAGCAGGTTGCCGCCGAGGTGCGTACCCATTTCGGCGACAAGGTACTGCGCCAAGTCGTTCCCCGGACCGTCCGCCTGTCCGAGGCGCCGTCGTTCGGTCAACCGATCATCTCGTTCGATCCGAGCTCTCGAGGGGCCATCGCCTATCGGGAGATCGCCAAGGAGGTCAGTGGTGGCACGGCGAAGCGGTCTGGGTAAGGGTCTCGGGGCACTAATCCCGACTACCGAGCGGAGCGACGAGCCCGATGCGGTGCTGCGAGACATTCCCGTCAGTCGGATTCGACCCAACCAGCACCAGCCCCGAAGCTACTTCGACGAGGAGGCGCTCGTCGGGCTCACGGCCTCGGTCCGGGCGGTCGGGGTGCTGCAGCCGATCCTGGTTCGACCGCAGGGCGGCGATGAGTACGAGCTGATCGCGGGGGAGCGTCGCTGGCGGGCCGCCAAACGAGCGGGCCTCGATAGCATCCCGGCGCTCGTGCGGGTCGTCGATACCGCCCAGTCCCTGGAAGAGGCGTTGGTGGAGAACCTCCACCGCGAGGATCTCAACCCTCTCGAGGAGGCCGCCGCGTACCAGCAGCTGGTCGAGGAGTTCGGCCTGACCCAGGACGACGTGGCCACCCGGGTGGGCAGAAGTCGATCAGCCGTTGCGAACACGATCCGACTGCTGCAACTCCCGCCGGCCATCCAGAAGTTGGTGGCCGAAGGGCAGTTGTCGGCCGGTCACGCTCGGGCCCTCCTCGGTTCGCCCGATCGGAACTTCCAGGAGGCCCTCGCTCGCGAAGCGGTCGCGGGGTCGCTCACGGTGCGCGACGTCGAGGAGCGGGTGCGCCGTCACGGCGCGTCGGACGGGGATGCCGACGGCGGTGGTGTGGTCGACCCGACTCCGGTCGCGACCCCTGCGTCGAGGGACCCAGCCCCTGTGCGTCCGGCCGGGCTGCTCGAGCTCGAGGAGTTGTTGTCGAGTCATCTCGACACCCGGGTGCAGGTGGCGATGGGCGCCAAGCGGGGCCGGGTCGTGATCGAGTTCGCCACCGTCGAGGACCTCGAGCGTATCTACCTGGCCATGACCGAGGGACGCCCCTCCTCGGGATGACGACCCCCCGACCGGGTCGGGTCCTGGGCGTCCAGGCGGTCTCGAGGGAGGTTGAGACCTTGTCCACAACCTGTGTTCAACCCTGTGGTTAACGGTTTGGATCCTGTCCAACGTCACAGAGCGTGGAACCAGGGTGTCGCACAACTGTAGGGGGGCCTTTCGGCGCCGGCCACCTCCGCCCTCGGACGAGCTCAGGCGTCGAAGGGTGTCTCAGCCCATCGACGAACGGCGCGGGCGAGAGCGTCAGCCAGCGTTCCCGCCTGTTCCACCACGCGCTCAGGAGGTCCCATCCAGCAGACCACCGCGGGCATACGAGTCTCCCGGAGTACCGGAAGTCGCATGCCCTGTGCCTCGCCCGCATCGAGCTCCTCGACCTCGGCGATGGCCTCGAGGACGAGTTGCGCCAACTGGTGGCCACCGCTCGACTCGAAGCCGGCGGTCGCGTAGAACGCGGCTCGGCACGGGCCGCACTCGTCGACGGCCAGGTGAAGGTAGAGTTCGGCCTCGAATTCGTTGGCCTCGGCTGCCTGCACCGACGGGTCCGGATGATGCAGAACGGCCACGATCGCCCCGCCCTCGTGCAGTAGCCTACCGACCGCCCCGGCGACGGCGTCCAGGCCGCCACCTTCGCCGATGATGATGCGGCGCTGGTCGAGCACGCGTGGGGCGTGACGGAGCAGCTCGCGCTCTCGGACGCCCGCGACGCTCACGGTTCGGTCGGCTTTGGCGCCCAGCCGCTCCAGTTCCGCGACGACGTCACGACCACCGACGCCATCGGTGGTGAGTCCCGCGTTGCGCTGGAAGTCCTTGAGGGCGTGTTCGGTGTCGGGTCCGAAGATCCCGTCGACGCGGCCTGCGTCGAAGCCTAGGGAGCCGAGGTGCAGTTGCAGTTCGGCGACGTCGTCGCCCCGCAGCATCGGACTGCGCAGGTAGAGCAGTCGGTCGCCGAGGCGGTAGCCGGCCTCGACCAGCGCCGACCAGGTCCCCTGATCGCAGATCCCTGTTGCAACCAGTCCGCGTTGGTGCTGGAACTGGCGAAGTGCGGCCTCGGTCGAGGGCCCGAACCGACCCCCTTCGGGGGCGGGCGTGTCGAGCCCGACGCCCGCCAAGCGACGTTGAAGGTCGCGAACTGCTTCACCGGACGCGCCGGTGTGGAGGGGGAGCCCGGTCGTGGTGATGGTGGTGCTCCTCGAGCTCACGGAGCTCAGACGAACGCTGCGATCTCCTGGAGCAACTGGCCCTTTCCCTTCGCACCGACGATCCGCGCCGCCTCTAGCCCATCTTTGAAAACGATGAGTGTGGGAATACTCATCACTCCGAAGCGTCGCGCCACGTCAGGATTGTCGTCGACGTTGAGCTTCGCGATGCGGAGCTTGCCCTCCTGCTCCGTGGCGATCTCGTCGAGGATGGGAGCCACCATCTTGCACGGGCCACACCACTCGGCCCAGAAGTCGACGAGCACGGGCTCGGTCGACGAGCCGATCTCCTCGTCGAAGGTGGCATCCGACAGGGTCGCGATCGCAGCGGACATGGTGATGATCTCCTCGTGTGTGTGGCCCAAGCAGGCTACCGCAGCAGCGTGCCGGTTCCGGCGGAGCCGGGTTGGTTGGTGTCAGACCTCGGCGTGTTCGAGCCAGCGCTCGCAGTCGATGGCCGCCATGCAGCCCGAACCCGCGGCGGTGATGGCTTGTCGGTAGGTGTGATCCTGGACGTCGCCGCACGCGAATACGCCTTCGACGTTGGTGTGGGTGCCGTTCTGGGTGACGAGGTAGCCCGTGTCCTCCATCTCCAACTGGCCTTTGAACAGCTCGGTATTCGGTCTGTGCCCGATGGCGACGAAGAGGCCGGAGACCTCGAGATCGGAGAGCTCGTCAGTTTCGACGTTGCGGACTCGGACCCGCTCCACGGTGGTGTCGCCCAGGACGTCGTCGACCACGTGGTTCCACAAGAAGCGCAGCTTGTCGTTGGCGAAAGCGCGCTCCTGCATGATCTTGGAGGCCCGGAGCTGGTCTCGGCGGTGTACCAGGGTCACCGTGCGGGCGAACTTGGTGAGGAAGATGGCCTCCTCGAGGGCCGAGTCGCCGCCGCCGACGACGGCGATGTCCTGGTCACGGAAGAAGAAGCCGTCGCAGGTCGCGCAGGTGGAAAGGCCATGTCCGAGGAGGCGCTTCTCCGCGTCGATGCCCAACATCAAGGACTGGGCGCCGGTCGAAACGATCACCGCGTTGGCCTTGTAGGTGGGTTCGGCCGCGTCGGGGTCACCGATCCACACGCCGAAGGGACGACCGGAGAGGTCGACGCGACTCACCTTCTGCGTGAGCACCTCGGCGCCGAAGCGGACGGCTTGCTCCCGAAAGCGCACCATGAGCTCAGGGCCCATGATCCCCTCTGGAAAGCCCGGGAAGTTCTCCACCTCGGTCGTGAGCATCAGCTGACCGCCGGGCTGGTCGCTGGTAGAGGACGGCTCCCCTTCGATCACGAGCGGTGCCAGGTTGGCCCGAGCGGTGTAGATCGCCGACGTGAGCCCGGCGGGCCCGGATCCGATGATGATCACGTTGCGAATGTCGGTTGCACTCGTGGCACTCATGGCGGGGGGTTGCTCCTGACGGGACGAGACTCGGGAGTGATAACGCGTCGGGGCCGCTCAGGATTCCCCGGGGGGTATCCGCTCAGATCGTCGTGGATGGGGCGCTGTGGCGCTTGCGGAAGACGAGCGTGCCGACGATCGTGAAGATGACCCCGAGCACGAGGTAGGCCAGCCAGACCCCTGACGGGAGGACCTCGTCGAGGAAGCGGACGCCGGCCACGAGCAGGAGCACGAGCACGACGACGCCGAGGACACCGGCGAGCAGGCCGTGGACGGCCCCTCGCCCGGCGGTCATGATCGGGCCAGTCGTCTTGGCCTTGACCTGATCGACGAGGTCGACCACGGTGGTCGTGGCCTGTACGGGCCAGTCGCCTCCGATGAGGCTGGTGCTGCTCGAGGGCCTCAGTCCGGGCCCGGTCGGCCGGGCCCCGGGTGCGCTCGGTGGGCGCGTCGTCCCGGTCGTGGCGGGTCGTGACGGCGTGGTCGGCGGCGTTGTCGCGTCACCGGGGTCGGCCATGACCGGCATCCTAGGCGCGGGTGAGGCGGGGTGCCTCAGAGCGTGATGTGGGCCAGCGTGGAGCAGTCGGCGGCATCGAGAGCGAACACGTCGAGGCCGAGCCGGCCACTCTGGCCCGCGAACACCAGGACGGTGACGCCGTGGCCCTGGTAGGTCGCGGAGGCGCGGAACCGGACCTCGCCGAGCCCAGGGGTCGTGGACCGCACGCTCGGCTCACAGGCGTCGGTGCCATCGCTCGACCGGGCGGCCGCCTGGGGCGGCTCGATCACCGTGGTGGTGACGGAGGTGGTGGTGGGGGTGGCCTCGGCGCTTCCGTCGGCCGCCGCCTGGGTCATGGCCAAGCTGACCTTGGCGGCGAGGTCGACCGGCGTGGCGATCGACCCAAGGTCGGTGCTGGCCGGGGCGACGGTTGTGCTCGGCGCCGCGCTGGTGGTCGGCTGCGCGGCCGAGGACACGGCTCCGGCGCCGGACGAACTGGCCTGGGCGGGACCGCTCTCGGGAGCCAGAGTGGTCGTGGTCTGCTCCTCGGCGGGCGCGGAGGCGGTCTGCGTGGTGGACGTGTCGCTTCGACGACTCAGCGCGACAACGGCAGGGAGGGCGAGTACGACCAGAACCACGGCGGCGACGGAGGCGATACGGACCCGCCGCCGAGCCCGCGCTCGGCGTGCGCTTTCGAGGTCGAGAGGCGCAATCAGCGTCGCCGGGAGTTCGTCGGCCGGAGCGACGACACTCATGGCCCGATGGTCGTCCCACGCCGCGAGGGCGGTGGCGATGGCGACCTCGCGGGCGCCGGACTCCTGGGTCGGGAGCGGGGTCGAGAGCTCATCGTGGACCCTTCGGAATTGCTCGAGTCGGGCCCGCCGCGCCGCGCTGCGCTCCACGGACACGCGCTCGTCAGCGCTGGCCGTACCGTCGAGGTACGCCGAGACCAGCTCGTCGGTCGCGTCTGACACGCCGTCAGGTGGTGGGAGATCGGTCATGATGCATCGGTTGGGACGTTCGCGGGTGAGGGCTGGTTCCCGCCGAGCTGTTCGGCGAGGGCGGCTCGGCCCCGTGCAATGCGGGACCGCACGGTGCCCGGTGGGATGTCGAGTACCTCGCCGATCTCGGCGTAGTCGAGCCCGAGGACGTCGCGCAGCACCACTGCGGCGCGAAAGTCGGGTCGCAGCGTCGCCAACGCGTCGTCGAGCGCCAGCCGGTCGCCGACGGTCTGGTCGAGGTGGGGTCGTCCGCCCCGCTCGATCGGCTCGTGCTCGGGAAGTCCGGGGTCGGGTCGCCGGCGGCGTCGACGCAGCTCGTCGAGGCACGCGTTGGTGGCGACGCGGTAGGACCAGGTGGAGAACGACGCGCGTCCGTCGAAGCGGTCGAGGCCCCGCACGATGGCGATGAGCGCCTCCTGGGCGGCGTCGGCGGCGTCGGCGTCGTTTCCCGTGAGTCGCCGGCACAGCGCGAAGACGCGCCCGTGGTGACGACGCAGCAGTGCGTCGAGCGCGGCCCGGTCGCCGGCCTGAGCGGCGGCGACGAGCGTGGGATCGTCAGCCTGGGGCGTGATGGGGTCGACCCTAGTGGGACTGATCCTCAGGATTCGACGGTGAGCTCGTTGATCTGGGCGGTGACGAGCGAGGGCCCGTTGCCGAGGTCGGTGATCCACAGCAGCACGTACCGGCCTCTCGCCCCTTCGAGCGCCGCGGTCGCATTGCCGCCAGCCTTCGTGACTTCGGCGACGGGCTTGCCCCAGTCGGCGAGTGTCGCTCCGGGTCGGTCGGCGACGTACACCTGCGCCGACCAGTCGTGAGTGGGGGAGGCCACGTCGAGTTGACGAAGGGCGGACGAACGGTCGAGGGTCACGTAGAGTCCGACGCCGGGCTTGATACCGAACGTGCGGGAGAGGTACCCCTCGGTGCGCCAGCCGGTGCGCGGGTCTCCGTCGATGGCGAGGGCCACTTCGGCGTCGTTCTCGCCCGGAGCGCCCGTGCCGCCCGGGTCGAAGGTCTGCACGCCCGTGATCTTCACGGGCGTCGCGGCCTCGAGTGGGGCCTGATCGACCTTGTCGAGCACATCACGGCCGGCGTCGGTGCGACCGAGGAGCAACGCTGAGACGATGCCTGCCGCGAGCACGACCAGGAGGACGAGCGCGGAGGCGAACCTCGGGCGGCGCCGCCTCGTCCGATCGTCGGGAACAGAAGGCGTCGACGCATTCGCGGTGGCCGGCGCAGGGGCCGCCGCAACGACGGTACGGTCGGTGTCGGCGGTTCGCCGGCGCAGCACCGCCCCTGCAGTTCGTGGTTCGGTGACGTGGGGGGCGAGGAGCGCGGCCCGGAGGTCGGCCGAGGAGCCGAACCGCTGGTCGGGGTCTCGGGCCAGGGCCCGGAGGAGCACCGCTTCGAGGTCGGCGGGGATGTCGGGGCGCAACTGATGTGGTGGTGGTGGATCCTGGTGGAGGCGAATCAGGGCGGTGGCCGCGGCGCCGTCGGCAACGAACGGTGGCCGCCCGCAGATGGCCTCGTAGAGGACGACGCCGAGCCCGTACACATCGGTGCGGCCGTCGACTCGACCACCCTCGACCTGCTCGGGCGCGAGGTACTTCACCGTGCCGAGCATGGTGCCGGTGGTCGTCATTTCGGAGTCGTCGCGCACCTTGGCGATGCCGAAGTCGGTCACGAGCACCCGTCCGTCGTCGGACAGGAGAATGTTTGCCGGCTTCACATCGCGGTGAACCAGCCCTGCTCGGTGCGCGGCACCCAGAGCGTCGGCGACGTCGGCCCCGATCTGGGTGACCTCGACGGGGTCGAGCCGTCCCCGCTCGTCGAGGTACTGACGCAAAGTCCGGCCCGTCACGAGCTCCATCACGATCGCTTCGAGGCCGTCGTCGTTGCACGTGTCGTAGATGGCGACGATCGACGGGTGCGCCAGTCGGGCCGCGGCGATCGCCTCGGCCCGGAACCGCAGCATGAACGACTGGTCGGCCGCAAGGTGGGCGTGCAGGACCTTGACCGCGACCGGACGGGCGAGGATCTCGTCGTGGGCTTCCCACACCTCGGCCATACCACCGCGGGCGATCAGGTGCGCCAGCCGGTATCGACCGGCGAGGAGCCGGCCGGCACGGGGAGGGGCGACGGAGCGCTCGGGCGCGGGCGTTTCGGGCACGGCGCACCCACGGTAGTGGGCCGGTGGTCGCCGTTGGGGTAGGGCGCGGGGCCCGATCAGCCGGTCAGGGCTTCACGTAGCAGAACCCGATGACCCGCGGTCCGCCGTGGGCGCCGATCACGGCCCCGATCTTGGCGACGCGCAGGTTGTCGCGGGTGTAGCGGGGGCCGAGCATCTCGATGAACTCGTCGATGTCGGGCGCCTCGCCGTGCATGACCGCCAGGTGTTGAACGTCGCCCTCTTCGTAGAGTTTGGTACGGAGCCACTCGAGGGCCTTCTTCCGCGTCCGCTGCTTGCCCCCCTCTTCGACCGCGCCCTTGGTGATGTGGATCAGCGGCTTGATCGACAGCATCGAGCCGAGCAGCGCCTGAGCGTTGCCGATGCGCCCGCCCTTCTTGAGGTTGTCGAGGGTGTCGAGGGCTCCGTAGATCTCGGTGCGCGACGCGAGACCCTCGACGAGGGCGACGATCTGGTCAGCGTTCTGTCCATCGCGGGCGGCTTTGGCCGCTTCGAGCGCCTGGGTTCCGAGGCCCGCGGTGATCGAGCGGCTGTCGATCACCCGCACGTCGAGGTCGGTGCCGATCGCTTGGGCGGCCGTCTGAGCGGACTGCATGGTGGCGGAAAGCGCTGATGAGAGGTTGATGCAGATGATCGCGTCGGCGCCCGCGTCGCCGGCTCGGCGGAACGCCGCCTCGAAGGCGCCTGGCGAGGGAGCGGCCGTCTCGGGAAGTACCGGGGACTCGGCCATCCGACGGTAGAAGTCCTCGACGGTCAACTCGGTGCGGTCGACGAACTCCTCGGATCCGAACCGTATCGAGAGCGGCACCACCTCTATCTCGAGGTCGCCGATGTCGGCGTCGGTGAGGTCACAGGCGCTGTCGGTGACGATGCGGACTCCGGGCACGCGGTTTCCCCCAAGGCATGGCTCGTGCGGTCGGGGCGAGCGTAGCGGACCTCAGGCCGCGCTCGGGTCGCGCAGAGTCGGGTGGCTCGAGGACACCAGGCGCCGGTCGCGGCGGGTGCTGCGGAAGTGACGTGCCCACCACACGAGCAGGAACAGACCCGCACCGATCGACAGCACCAACCCGATTCCGGAAATCGCCGTCGAACGGACGGTGAAGCGGGTCGAGGTGAGGGTGGCCGCGCCATCGGGTGAGGCCACGGCCACATCGAGGGGGAACGCCCCCGAGGCCCGGGTCTCGACCGGTACCTCGATGCGGGTGGTCGAGAGCGGATCGATCGTCACCGGGACCGTGTTGCCTTCTGGGAATTCGAGCTTCTCGCTGGTGAGCACGACCTGGATGGTTATCGGGTAGTCGAGGGTGTTCTCGAGCGAGAGGGGGATCCGGCCCGACTTCCCGGTGAGGGTGACTCGCTGGCCGCTCGGCACCGCCACTCCGGCGAACTGCTCTTCGACCCGCTGATCGACGTCGACCAGATAGTCGTGTCGGCTCGACGCGGCGAGCTCGAGAGCCCCAGAGGTGAGCACCTGCTGGTCGAGGGGCGTGGCGCGAGCGCCGTCACCCGGGTCGAGCATCGAACGGTAAGCCTCGACCTTGCGCCGGGTGGCGTCGAGCTCGGTCGGGAACGAACCCAGCGGACGAGACCCGTCGGCCGTGTAGGTGCGGACGAGGGCGGTTCCGCGAGCGGTCGGTCGCCCGGGTGGGGGGACCGGGTCGGTGACCGTGAAGAGGTCGTCGAGGGTCACAGGGCTCACGACGGCTCGCCCGCCGGTGCCCGGTTCACCCGCACGGGCGGTGAGCCCGGCGAGCAACGCGTCGAGCGTGGGGACCGGGACTTCGGTGTCCGCCGGCAGGGCCAGCACGATCCCGCGAGCCTGCGCGGGTCGGTCGAACGCGAGTACCGCCATGTCGGCGAGCGTCAGCTGCGCGTTGAGCACGGGATCCTCGGTCTCGGTGAGCCGGCCACGCAGGGTCGGGTCGGTCTGGACGGAGCGCACCGGGGCACCCGTGCTGTCCAGGATGTCGAAGGTGCGGGCGAAGGTGACGTCGTCTGCGGGCGGCGCGCCGAGCTGGTCAGCCGGGATCACGAACTGGTCTACCCCGAGGAACCGCAGCGTGCTGATCGACTCTGGTGTGACGGTCGGGTCGGCTACCCACGTCCGGGCGTCGGGCCGGGTGCCGAGCAGGGACGTGAGCGTCTCGCTACCGCCGGCGAGCTGTCGGGCGAACTCGGGGTTGAGCTCGGGCGTGACCCAGGCGCCGAGGTCGAGGTTCACGAACGTCCGGTCGAGTAGCTGGCGGCCATGGAGGGCCCCGGCGAGTGAGCGAACGAACGAAGTGGAGAACTGTTGATCGCGGGTCGCGAGGGCGTCGATGGTCTCGGGGGTGGCCTCGACGGCCAGCGGAACCGACGGGGAGCGGGCGAGGGCACCGATAGTGGTGGTGATGCGTCGGAGCGCGGCGTCGTCGAACTGCACCGAACCGTCAGGCTGATGGGCCGGCGCCGCCTCGACCGGAACCAGCAGTGAGACGGCGAGCGGGGCGCCCGATGAGTCCCCGGCGGGGACCCGGACCAGGTGTGTGACGAACCGATCGAGCTCGGCGCCCGACGCGTCGGCGAGGGCCACCGATACCGGGAACACGCCCGGCGAGTTCAGGAGGAGACCGTTTGCGGGAGTGGTGGTGGCCGACACGGGCAGCGAGACCGCGACCGCCCCATCGACGTCTCGCGGTAGCGAGGCCAGCGGCTCCGAGAACGTGCGTAGCGGGGTGCCGAGGTTCTCACCCTGCACGCTCTGGTCGAAACGGCCGCGCCCGCTCACGGGCCCGAACACGCGTACGACCAGCCGGGTGTCGTCGGTGGCCCCCCGGACCCGGAGGTGCAGGTCGAACACGCCCTCGGGGGCTACCCAGGTGGTCTGGCTCGCCAACTCGAGGAGGCGGTTGGCGGGTCGGGAGACGCCCTGCCCCACAGTGCCCTGCGCGGCCACCCCTGAGATCGTGATCAGCAGGGTCAGCAGGACGAGTGCCGCTGCGGACGCGGTCCGGCCGGAGCGGGTCACGTGGTGGCCTCGATGCCGTCGAGGGGGCGCTCGAGCACGGCCAAGCCGTAGGGTTCGCGAACGAATCCGATGTGCTCGTAGAGGGCCAATGCGACGCTGTTCGCCTCCTGGGTGTTCACCAGCAACGAGGCGGCGCCATGTCGCCGGGCCCAGTGGAGCGCGTCGGCGACGAGAGCGGTGCCAAGTCCACGACCCTGGTGGGCGGGATCCACGGCGAGCCGTTGCAGATAGCCGAGCGCACCCGCACGACCGGTGACCCCGTAGGCGACGACGCCGGCGGCGCCGGCGTCCGCGACGCGCACGCGGGACGATGGTGTGGCTCGTCGGGCATCGGCCAGGCCTTGCGCGTCGAAACGCCAGAACGCGTCGAACGCGGCCCGGTCGACGGCGAGCACGGTGTCGCGGTCGCGTCGACGGCCCCTACGCAGCCGGGCATCGGGGGGGTGGCTGCGGCGACGCTCGATGTCGCGGAGGTCGTGGCGCAGGAGGTGGAGTCGCTCGTGCACGGTGAACGACGCCGCGATGAACGGCTGTTGTTCGGCATAGGTGAGTGCAGAGGTGAGTACGGAGCGGTAGCCCTGTCTGGCGAGGAGGACGAGCGCGCGCCGGACGGCGTCGGTCGAGGGAGCAGGACCAGGCGCGGGCACGATCGATGCGACCGCGCCGCCGCCGCGCCACGGTCCGATGCGGAGCCGGTCGGGGCCCCACTGCAAGACATCAAGCTTTCCCATGGGCATGACGGGGGCGATGCTACGACCGCCCGAGGCGCGAGGTCCCGCGCTGGTGATCGACGTGGCCCCGAGGCCGCGGACCCAGGGACGGAGATAGCCTCGCCGCCGTGAGCATCCTGTTGGCCACCCACCCGCAGTTCCTGCTGCACGACGCCGGGTACGGCCACCCCGAACGGCCCGCCCGGCTCACCGCGGTGCTCGAGGGGATCGATGACGCGGGGATCCGCGATGCGATCGTGCCGTTCGAGCCCCGCCCGGCCACTCCTGAGGAGATCTCTCGGGTGCACCCCGGCCGTTATCTCCAGGCGATCGAGGAGCTCACCCGGAGCGGCGGGGGGCACATCGACGGGGACACCGCGGTGTGCGAGGAGTCCTACGACGCTCTGCTGCTCGCCGCCGGGGCCGGCCTCGATGCCATTGCCCGCCTCGAGGCGGGGGAGGGCGATGCCGCCTTCCTCGCCGTTCGGCCCCCGGGTCACCACGCCACGCCCACGAGACCGATGGGCTTCTGCTTGGTGAACAACGCCGCCGTGGCGGCGCGGTCGTTGGCCGATCGGGGTGAGCGGGTTCTTGTGGTTGACTACGACGCCCACCATGGCAACGGCACCCAGGACGCGTTCTACGCCGATTCGTCGGTCGTGTACGTCTCCTTCCACGAGTACCCGCTCTATCCGGGCACGGGTGCCCTCGAGGAGATCGGCTCCGGGCCCGGTGAAGGCGCGACGATCAACTTCCCGGTTCCGGCCCGCACGACCGGGGATGTCTATCGGCGTGCGGTCGACGACGTCCTGGCGCCCTTGGCCGAGGCGTGGCAGCCGACGTGGTTGCTCATCTCGGCCGGGTTCGACGCCCATCGCAACGATCCCCTCACCGGCCTCGGTCTGACCTCGGGGGACTTCGCGGACCTGACCGCGGCGCTAGTGGCGCTGGTGCCGCCGGGGCGCCGGGTCCTGTTCCTCGAGGGCGGGTACGACCTCGGGGGCCTGGCCTCGTCGACGGGCGCGGCCCTGGGATCGCTGGTCGGTGTCGACTACCGTCCGGAGGCACCGACCAGTGGTGGTCCTGGCAGCCCCGTCGTGGACGCGCAGCGCCGCCTTCGCGACGACGTCGGCCTAGCGTGATTCCCGAGCGGGTTCAGCCCGTGCTCGATCAGACAGGGCCTCTCGCCGAGCGCTTCGCCGCGGCGGGCAAGCGTCTGTACCTCGTCGGGGGCGTCGTGCGCGACCTGCTCCTCGGCCGGGAGTTGGCCGCCGAGCGAGACATCGACCTCACGACGGACGCGCTGCCCAGTGAGACCAAGGCCCTCGTCGGCGACTGGGCCGATGCGGTCTGGACTCAGGGCGAGCGCTTCGGCACCATCGGGTGTCGCCATGGCGAGGCGATCTTCGAGATCACGACCCATCGCGCCGACGCGTACGACCCCGAGTCGCGCAAGCCCGATGTGCGCTTCGCCGGCCAGGTCGAGGGCGACCTCTCCCGCCGTGACTTCACGGTCAATGCCATGGCGTTGAGCGTGCCCGACCCCGTTCTGCTCGATCCTTTCGATGGTGCGGTCGATCTGGCGGCCGGGCGACTGCGCACCCCGCTCTCACCGGAGGAATCGTTCAGCGACGACCCTCTGCGGATGCTTCGAGCGGCTCGGTTCATCGCCGGCTACGACCTCGAGCCCGTCCCCGAGCTGGTCGCCGCGGTCACGTCCATGCGTGATCGTCTGGCGATCGTGTCGGCCGAGCGCATCCGGGACGAGTTCGACAAGCTCCTGGTGGTCGAGGACCCGCGCCCGGGTCTGTGGTTCCTCGTGGAAACCGGTCTGATCGACGAGTTCCTGCCGGAGTTGTCGGCGATGCGCCTCGAACAGGACCCGATCCACCGACACAAGGATGTGCTCACGCACACGTTCGAGGTCGTGCACAACACCTCGCCCGAGCGGATCGTGCGCCTCGCCGCCTTGTACCACGACGTGGGCAAGCCGCGCACCCGATCCATCGGGGCGGGCGGGGTCTCGTTCCACCACCACGAGGTGGTGGGCGCTCGCATGACCCGTGAACGGATGCGGGCACTGAAGTACTCCAACGACGACGTGGACGTGGTGAGTCGGCTGGTGTACCTGCACCTGCGGTTTCACACCTACCGCATGGGATGGACCGACAGCGCTGTCCGGCGTTTCGTGCGCGATGCCGGGCCCCTGCTCGACCAGCTCATCGAATTGACCCGGTGCGACTGCACGACTCGGAACGAGCGCAAGGCCCGCGTCCTGGCCCGCCGAATGGACGAGCTGGAGGCGCGCATCGCGGAGCTGCAGGCCCGTGAGGAGGTGCTCGCCATCCGGCCGGATCTCGACGGTCGTCAGGTGATGAGCCACCTTGGCATCGACCCCGGCCCCGAGGTGGGCCAGGCGCTCGAGTTCCTGCTGGAGCTGCGGCTCGAGGAGGGCCCGCTGGGTGACGAGGAGGCCTATCGCCGTTTGGACGCGTGGTGGGCCGATCGATCGGGTGGCCCGGCGGGCCCGTGACTCAGGTGCCCTCCTTGCGGGCTCGGATGATCAAGGTGGCCGGCACCAGCGACATGGTCTCGACCCAATAGGCGCTGTGGGGCCGGGTCTCGGGCTCGGGCTCGAGCAGGGTGTCCACCCGGAAGTTGGCCCGCGACAGGCTCGTGAAGACGTCGCTGATGGTGCGGGGGTACTCGGCACCGGTCTGATCACCGTGGGTCCAAGGACGGGGTGAGCGGTCGAAGTAGCCGCGTCCGACGCCGGCGGGAAGTCCGGAGGCGAGGTCGAGCATCGTGAACGCCGGGTGCGGCAGAGAGAGGAGCAGGTGGCATTCGGTGCGGAGGACCCGGTGCACCTGACGGAACACCCGGTCGAGGTCCTCGACGCCGGCGAGAGCGTAGATGCTCACGACGGCGTCGATCGTGTCGGCGCGGACGAACGCGAGCTCGGCGAGGTCGCTCTGGTGCAGCTCCACCTTCACCTCCTCGCGCTCGGCGGCGGTGCGCACGAGCTCGTGACGGTGGGCGGTCGGGTCGACGGAGATCACGTGGGCGCCCTGCCGAGCCAGGGCGACGGCAGCCTGGCCGGCGCCGGAGCCCAGCTCCAGGATGCGCTTGCCGTCCACGTTGCCGAGTAGGCGCAGGGCGGCTTCGGTGGCGACATCGGGACCGTAGCTGACGACGTCGCTCGGCAGGAGGGCCTCGGCTGGGAAGGTGGCCGACCAGGGCAGGGGAGTGGCGGGGCCGGATTGGGACCGGGCGGTGTCGGGCATGGTGGTCTCCTCGTGAGGACGTCCCGCGCAGTCTGTCCCACTCCTCCGGAACGACGACGGACCCTCCCCGTCGAGCGGGAGAGGGTCCGTCGTCAAGCGGCAGCGGCTCGGGCCAGCAGGATCAGTTGGCGGTGATGAAGTCCTCGATCATGTCGTGCGCGTCGGCGTCGAGGTACTGCACGGGCGGGCTCTTCATGAAGTACGCCGACGGGCCGAGCAGGGGGCCACCGATGCCGCGATCCTTGGCGATCTTGGCGCAGCGCAGCGCGTCGATGATGACGCCGGCAGAGTTGGGCGAGTCCCAGACCTCGAGCTTGAGCTCGACGCTCATCGGGACGTCACCGAAGTTGCGGCCCTCGAGGCGGATGTAGGCCCACTTGCGGTCGTCGAGCCAGGCCACGTGATCGCTCGGGCCGATGTGGACGTCGTGGGCGTCGATTCCGCGATGGACCTGGCTGGTCACCGACTGGGTCTTCGAGATCTTCTTCGACTCGAGCCGGTCGCGCTCGAGCATGTTCTTGAAGTCCATGTTGCCACCCACGTTGAGCTGGTAGGTGCGGTCGAGCACGACGCCACGGTCCTCGAAGAGGCGGGCGAGGATGCGGTGCAAGATCGTGGCGCCGACCTGGCTCTTGATGTCGTCACCGACGATGGGAACGCCCGCATCGGTGAACTTCTGGGCCCACACGGGGTCGGAGGCGATGAACACGGGGATTGCGTTGACGAACGCGACACCTGCGTCGAGCGCGGCCTGGGCGTAGTACTTCTGGGCCTCTTCGGAGCCCACCGGCAGGTAGGACACGAGCACGTCGGCTCGGGCTTCGCGGAGCGCGGCCGCGACGTCGACCGCCGGAGCGGGCGACTCCTCGCAGGTCTCTCGGTAGTACTTGCCGAAGCCGTCGAGGGTCGGGCCGCGCTGCACCTCGATGCCCAACTCGCCGACCGCGGCGAACTTGATCGTGTTGTTCTGGCCCGCCCAGATGGCCTTACCGATGTCGAGGCCCACCTTTGCCGCGTCGACATCGAACGCGGCGACGACCTCGATGTCTCGGATGTGGTAGTCCCCGAGCTGTACGTGCATGAGGCCGGGGACCTCGTCGCCGGGCTCGGCGTCTCGATAGTACTCGAGGCCCTGCAGGAGAGAGCTAGCGCAGTTGCCGACGCCGGCGATGGCCAGACGGACGGTGCTCATGGGTGGATTCCTCCGATGGATGTGGGGACCGGCTGACCGGCGTCGTCGAGCTCGAGTCGCGCGAGGGCGACCAACTCGTCGACCCAGGCCAGGTCGTTGGTGAGGACGCGGGCGTCGTGCTCGCGCAGGGATTGCAGGTATTGGTCGTTGCGCCCGGCGGCAGCGGGCTGGGCCAGGAGGGTGCGGAGGCGCTCGGCCAGATCGGAGCGGCGCCGCTCGAACACCGACACCCGCTGTTCGGGTCGAAGGTGGCGGCCGAACGCGACCTGGAGCGCAAACGTCCGGTCGTCGGCGGTGGTGCCGACGAGGAGTGTCTCGAGCCGGGTCCGGCCCGACGCGGTGATGCCGTACACCTTGCGGTTCCGGCGGCCCGTGACTCGGTCGTCGCGCTCGCGACCGGGGTGGCTTCGGGCCCGGAACGCCGCGATCTCACCGCTCAGCGCGCCCGTCATGGGCACGTTCGGCGCCGGTGCGGCCCGGTGACCCTCGACCTCACGCACCGCCCCGGCCCGTTCGAGGCGTGCCAGGGCTGGGTAGAGCGAGCCGAACGACACGCCGGCAAAGGCGCCTGGGAGCTCGCCCAGACGCTTCTTCAGTTCGTAGCCGTGGAGGTCCTGGTCCTGCAGCAGGCCGAGGATGGCCAGATCGATCACCGGAGGAACGCCCTTTCGAGCCGGGTCGGGTGACATATCGAGGTGATATATCGACTCATACTTTCGGACAGTGTACGGCCAGGTGGACTTTCGTCAACCCCCAGATGAACGGCGGGTGCGCGCCGCTCGACGCCGGGCGGCCGACGGGGCAACGGCAGGATCGGGTCGCTAGCCTTGGTGCCCGTGAGCTTCGGCCCGGGAACCCTCCAGGGTGCGCAGCCGGGGGTGCCCGGCGAGATCGACTACCGCCTGGCGCGTCAGGCGTTGATCTCGGAGTTCAAGAAGGGACGCCTGGCCCAGCATGAGGTGTGCGACGCTCACCCCGAGCTGCAGCGGGCGGCGCGGGAGTGCAGTGAGGCCACCCGACAGCGGTGCCCGATCTGTGAGGACGCCAACTTGGTACTCGTGTCCTATGTCTTCGGCCCGCGGCTTCCTTCGCACGGACGTTGCGTAACCTCTCGTGGCGAGCTGCGTGAGTTGGCAGGGCGTCGGGGCGAGTTCGCCTGTTACGTCGTCGAGGTCTGCCCCGATTGTTCCTGGAACCACCTTGCTCGGTCGTTCGTCTTGTCTACGGCCCGCTTGGGCTGATCGCTTCATCTTCGGCCCCGCGCCCCACCCCCACCATGGCTACCGACGCTCCTCCGACATCCCCCCGCGCCGCGACAGCGTCGACCGACGCGTCCTCGGGGACCCCCACGTCCCGGCGCGAGGCGCGCCGGGCGGCCAAGGCGGCCGCTCCGCCGGGCCGACGCAACATCTTCTGGCGCTGGCGTCGCCCGTTGTTCCTCTTCGGTCTGCTCGTGGTGCTGGCGATCGCCGGCGCGGGTTTCCTGTTCAGCCAGGTGCCGCTACCCGATAAGGACCCGCCCCTGTTGCAGACCACCTTCATGTGCGCCAACGACGTCGATTCGGGCTGCAACGCGGACAACTCGATCGCTCAGCTCTCGGGTGGCGTCGACCGGGTGGCGGTCACCTACAACGACCTGCCCCCGGTCCTCGTGAACGCGGTGGTGTCGGCCGAGGACCGGGGCTTCTTCAAGCACGGCGGCGTCGACCCCTTCGGCATCGCCCGGGCGTTCGTGGCCAACCTTCGCAACGAAGGCGTGCAGCAGGGCGGGTCGACGATCACCCAGCAGTACGTGAAGAACGCCTATCTGAGCCAGGAGCGAACGGTAACCCGCAAGCTCAAGGAGGCCGCCCTGGCGGTCAAGATCGAGCGGGAATTGCCCAAGCAGGAGATCCTGCTGCGCTACCTCAACACGATCTACTTCGGGCGAGGCGCTTACGGGGTGCAGGCTGCGTCGAAGACCTACTTCGGCAAGAACGTCCAGGACCTCAAGCTCTCAGAGGCGGCATACCTCGCCGGACTCATCCGATCACCCGAGACCGCCGACGCCCAGCTGCCGTCCACCGACCCGACCGCGGCGAGCCAGCGCGACACCGCGGACCGGCGACGTACGTCGGTTCTCGACGCGATGCTCGAGGAGAGCTACATCGACCAGGTCCAGCACGACGCGGCGCAGCATGCCGGCTGGGCCATGGTGCTGCCAAGGGCCCAGCTCTCCAATTTCGGCAAGGTCGCCCACTCCGAGCTCGGCACCGAGTACTTCATCGAGTACGTGCGCCACTGGATGGTGAGCTCCGGTAACTTCACCGACGCGGAGGTCTACGGCGGCGGCCTGCGGGTGTACACGACGCTCGACTTCTCCATGCAGAAGGACGCGGTCGACGCGGTCACCAGCACCCTCAACCAGCCCAACGACCCGTCGGGGGCACTCGTCGCGATCGACGACCAGGGTGGGGTCGTGGCGATGATGGGTGGCACCGATTACCAGGAGTCCCGGGTGAACCTCGCGACCGGGGTCGACGGTGGCGGCGGCGGCCGCCAGCCGGGTTCGTCGTTCAAGCCGTTCGCCCTGGCCGAGGCCATCAAACAGGGCATGCCGCTGTCGAAGACCTACAACGCGCCGGGCAGCATCACGATCCCGCTGGGCGACGGAAGCCAGTGGAAGGTCAAGAACTACGCCGATGCCGGCCTCGGCACCCTGAACCTCGTCGAGGCCACGCAGAAGTCGTCGAACACGGCCTACGCGCAACTCATCAACGACGTCGGCGTCGACAACGTGATCTCGCTGGCCCAGCGCATGGGAGTCACGGGCGACCTTCCGGAGGTGCCGTCGATCGTGCTCGGCACCGGCTCCGTGTCGGTACTCGACATGGCGAGCGGATACTCGACCTTCGCCGACGAAGGGGAGCACATCGCCCCATCGGTGGTCACGAAGGTGACCGATGCGAAGGGGAAGGTGCTCTACGAGCGCCCGCAGGCCCGTGACCGCGTGATGACCAAGGACCAGGTCGACCAGGTCAACTGGACCCTCAACCAGGTGGTCGAAGGCGGCACGGCCACCGGCGCCAAGTACGGACAGTCGATCGCCGGCAAGACGGGCACCACCGAGAGCTACCGCGACGCCTGGTTCGTCGGGTACACGTGCCGTCTCACGAGCGCGGTGTGGATGGGGTACCCGGGCAGTCCCAACGATCCCGCCCGTTTCATGGATCACGTCCACGGCATCTCGGTGACGGGCGGTTCGATCCCCACCGAGATCTGGCGCAGGTTCATGACCGCGGCCACGAAGGATCTCGATTCGTGTCCGTTCCCCAAGCCGACCATCGCGCCCGCGCCGGTCACCACCTTCACGCCCGGCACGGGCGTGGTGTCGGCCACGTCGAGCACGGATGTCAGCGCGTCTTCGTCGACCACGACGACGGCACGTCCCGCGCCCAGCACGACCACGACGGCGGCGCCGACCAGCACGACCACGGCGGCGCCGACCACCACGACCACGGCGGTCAAGAAACCGACACCCTGATCGGCGGGCCTGATGCTCGTCGGGTCGGTCAGTCAGGCAGTGGTGGGTCAGGGGGTGTCTCGCCCGGCGGCTGATGGGGATAGTGACTCCGGCACACGATGCACCACCACTCCTCGCCGGCGAGCCGAACCTCGCCGGGCGAGTCCCACGCCTCGGGAGTGACGTAGAGCCGCTGCACCAACAGGAGGGGCTCGTCGATGCTTCCGCAACTCTCGCAGGTGCCGGTGACCGTCATGGGCCCGACCGTAGTCAACCGGCGCGGTCGGTAGCGTCGGCCGATTACCGATGCCGGGTCGCGACCGGTTACGCTTTTGTTGCCGCCGGCAGCCATGGGGCGCTGGACGAGCAAGGAGGCTTGCGATGAGCAAGAGCGTGACCGCGCCTGTGGTCCGGGCCCGCAAGGTCCGAACCGGAAGCGAACCCCTCGTCATGGTCACCGCCTACGACGCGCCGGGCGCTCGTATGGCCGACGAGGCCGGGGTCGACCTGATCCTGGTCGGCGACTCCGTCGCCATGGTGGTGTTGGGATACGACGACACCCTGCAGGTGACGATCGAGGACATGGCCCACCACGTCGGGGCCGTCGCTCGCACGCGACCCCGCGCGCTCGTGGTCGGCGACCTGCCCTGGATGAGCTACCACGTGTCCGTCGACGACACCGTGCGCAACGCGGCCTCGCTCGTGCGAGCGGGAGCACAGGCGGTGAAGCTCGAGGGTGGACGCAAGCGACTCCCGATGATCGAGGCCATCGTCGACGCCGAGATCCCCGTGATGGGCCATCTCGGCCTCACCCCGCAGTCGGTCCACGCCATGGGTGGTTTCAAGGTGCAGGGTCGCGAGCAGGAGGCCGCCCTCCGACTCGTCGACGACGCCAAGACCCTGGCCCACGCCGGCTGCTTCGCCCTGGTGCTCGAAGGGGTCCCCGACGAGGTCGCCCGCATGGTCACCGACGCGGTCGATGTGCCGACGATCGGCATCGGGGCGGGCCGGCACTGCGACGGGCAGGTGCTGGTCTTCCACGATCTGCTCGGCATCGAAGACCGCATCGTGCCCAAGTTTGTCCGCCGCTACGCCTCACTCAAGGAGGAGGCGGTCGAGGCGTTGGCCTGCTTCGCCGCCGACGTTCGTACCGGCCGGTTCCCGTCCGACGCCGAGAGTTACCACCTCACGAGCGACACGGCCGAAGCCCTCGGGCTCTACGGGAGTGCGACCATATCGGCGTGAGCCCGTCCCTCTGCCCGCGTCCCCCGTCCTCAGCCCGGTGGCCCTTCCGGCTGTGGGCCGTACTGGCGGCGGCCGCGGTGCTGGCAGGTTGCGGCTCGTCGGCCAGGGGTGCGGCGGCCCCCTCCTCGTCGGCCTCGGCCGGCGTGTCGTCCACGGTTTCGGAGGGAATGGGCTCCCATGTGTCGGGTCGGACACCGATCTCCGGATTCGGTGAGGTGACCCTCGTCGTGGCGACGGCCGATGGCCGCACCTTCGTCCTGTGCGTCCTCGCGGCGGACACCCCGACCCTCCACGAGCAGGGCCTGATGAACGTGTCCGACCCCGCACTGGGCGGCTACGACGGGATGGCCTTCCTGTGGGAGAGCGACACGGAC
>Ga0209048_10000689_pt1 | contig 35713 bp, 45 predicted proteins | sample FrelakmetCRP12CR_FD_187146 | JGI IMG/M metagenome (GOLD analysis project Ga0209048, IMG submission 187146) | Freshwater lake sediment microbial communities from the University of Notre Dame, USA, for methane emissions studies - CRP12 CR (SPAdes)... | ecosystem: Environmental > Aquatic >...
CTCTTGACGGTCGAGCGCGGCATGCTCATGAGATTGCCGCTCGGGTAGCCGTGAAACACGACCATGGTGCCCTTGGTCACGGGGAGGTCGGTGGAAACGACCTTGCCCGACGGGACGAGCTCGATCTGATAGAACTTCTCCTCGGCCCCGAGTGTGAAGGCGCAGGCGATCAGGATTCCACCTGCCAGCAGCCCGCTTTTCATAACCACCTCCCCCAAAAAGGGTACCACGGGGGTGCCGGAACGCTCGGTCCGAAGAGCAGGCCGCCCACCTGACCCCTCATCGTATGAAGGAGATAGGCGCCACTGGCCAGGCAGTCGAGATTAGAATGGCGGACTCGAATCGGGAGACCATGAGCCAGGAAGCCGCACCCAAGCCCGCCGACCTGTCGGCCCTCCGCATCCGCCGCGAGCCCGAACGCGCGAGCGGCGCGCGGGGCTGGCTGCTGCTCGGCGCGGTCCTGGTCGTCGCGGCGGGCGGCGCCGCGTACTTCTTCGCCGGCCGGGGGCTGCGGCCCGCGAAGGTCGAGGTCGTGACGGCTTCCGTCGTCACGGAGGGGCAGGCGACGACGCTGCTCTCCGCCACCGGCTACGTCGAGGCCGAGCGCAAGGCGGACCTTTCCCCGAAGATCACCTCCCGCATCACGCAGCTGAACGTGACCGAGGGAACGCGCGTCCGCAAGGGCGACGTCATCGCGCGCCTCGACTCGACCGATCTCGACGCGCAGCTGGCGGAGACCAACGCGAACTGGGTCAACGCCGGGGCGGAGCTCGCGCGGCAGAAGAGCCTCTTCGACCAGGGACTGTCGCCGAAGTCCGCGCTCGACGCCGCGGTCGCGACCGAGGCGGCCACCCGCGCGCGGGTGCGGTACGTCGAGGCGCTGCTCGACTACACGATCATCCGCGCTCCGTTTGCCGGCGTCATCACCGCCAAGCGCGCGTTCGTCGGCGAGGCGGTCTCGCCGTTCGGTTCGTCGCCCTCGGGCGGCGGCTCCGGCGGCGCGATCGCGACGATCGTCGAGTTCTCCTCGCTCTACGTCGGCGCGGACGTCAACGAGGCCAACCTCTCCAAGCTCGGCAAGGACCAGCCGGCGGAGATCACGCTCGACGCCGTGCCGGACAAGGTCTACCACGGGCGCCTGCGCCAGATCGTTCCGGCGGCCGACCGCCAGAAGGCGACCGTGCGCGTCAAGGTCGCCTTCGTCGACCCGGACGACCGCGTCCTGCCGGATCTCTCGGCGCGCGTCGCGTTCACGTCGGCTCCCACGCAGGGCAGCCAGGCTCGCTCGCGGGTCGTCGTGCCGAAGGCGGCGCTCGCGACCGTGGACGGCCGGGCGGGCGTCTACCGCGTCGTCGACGGCCGCGCATCCTTCGTGAACGTCACGGCGGGCGGCGACGTGCAGGGGCAGGTGGAAATCACCCGGGGTCTCCAGGGCGGCGAACGGCTGATCTCTCTGGCCGGCGGCGCCCGCGTGAAGGACGGAGAGAGAGTCCGGGTGGTAGGACAGGAGAACTGACGATGCCCGAAGCGCTGATTCGCATCGACAGCGTCGAGAAGGTGTACCGGCGGGACCAGATCGAGATCCCGGTTCTCCTCGGCCTCGACCTCGACATCCCGGAGGGCGAGTACGTCGCGCTGATGGGGCCCTCCGGCTCCGGCAAGACGACGCTCCTGAACCTGATCGCCGGCATCGACTCGCCCACGCGGGGTCGAATCGTCGTCGGGGGGCGGGACATCGCCACGCTCGGCCAGACCGAGCTCGCGCGGTGGCGGGCCAGCACGATCGGCTTCATCTTCCAGCTCTACAACCTCCTGCCCGTCCTGACGGCCCACGAGAACGTCGAGCTGCCGCTGCTCCTGACGCACCTGAAGAAGGCCGAGCGCCGCAAGCACGTCGAGACCGCGCTCTCGATCGTCGGCCTCGCCGACCGGATGGACCACTACCCCCGCCAGCTCTCGGGCGGCCAGGAGCAGCGCGTCGCCATCGCGCGCGCGATCGTGTCCGATCCGAAGATCCTGGTGGCCGACGAGCCGACGGGAGACCTCGACGCGAAGTCCGGCGACGAGATCCTCGAGCTCTTGCGGCGGCTCAACGAGGAGTTCGGCAAGACGATCGTGATGGTCACCCACGACCCGAAGGCGGCCGCGCGCGCCCACCGCATGGTCCATCTCGACAAGGGCGTGCTCCACGCCGACGAGCTCACCGAGACCGGCGCGGGGAGGAGGGCGTGAAGTACTTCCGCCTCATCTGGAAGAACGTCTTCCGGAAGAAGCTGCGGACGACGCTGACCGCGAGCTCCATCGTCCTGGTGCTCGTCCTCATCGTCATTCTGACCTCGCTCCTCCAGGCGATGCAGGCCGACCCGTCCGGGGGCCGCGGCTCCAACCGCCTCGTCGTGCAGCACGCCACGGGGCTCGGCAACTTCCTGCCGATCTCGCAGCGCCAGAGGATCGAGCAGATCCCGGGAGTCGTCGCCGTCTCGCCCCAGATCTGGTTCGGCGGCGTCTACAAGGATGACAAGCCCGAGAACTGGATCGGCCAGCTCTCGTGCGATCCCGAGGTCTACTTCGACAAGGTGTTCGACGACGCGACGATCGACCCGGCCGTCAAGGCCGAATGGAAGGCGACGCGCAACGGCTTCGTCGCGGGCCACAAGATCGCCGACAAGTTCCACTGGAAGAAGGGCGACCACATCGTCCTGAAGGGCACCTACATCCCGATCAACCTCGACCTCGTCTACGTCGGGCCCTTCACGGCCGGCGACGAGACGAACGTCTTCTTCCACAACGAGTACCTGAACCAGTCGAAGTGGTTCGGCGCGGACAAGTACACTGGCATCTACTACCTGAAGGTCGACAGCGGCGAGAACGTCGCGCGGGTCGCCAAGGCGATCGACGACATGTTCGTGAACAGCGACTCGCCGACGAAGACGCTGACCGAGAAGCAGTTCCAGCTCTCGTTCATGGAGATGATGGGCAACGTGAAGTTCCTGATCAACGGCATCTCGCTGATCATCCTGTTCGCGGTGACGCTGATCGTGGCCAACACCGTCGCCATGTCGGCCCGGGAGCGCGTGACCGAGATCGCCGTGATGCGCACGCTCGGGTTCGGCCGCGGCCACATCCTCGGCTTCATCCTGTCGGAGTCGGTGCTGATGTCGCTCGTGGGCGGCGCCCTCGGCGTCCTGCTCGCGAAGTTCGTCTTCATCCCAGTGCTCGTGGCGGCCGGCAACAAGACGTCCATCTCGATCTGGCTCGTGAACTTCCGGGTGACGCCGCAGACTCTCGCGCTCGCCTTCACGATCTCGGTCGGCGTCGGGATCCTGGCCGGATTCGTCCCGGCGATCCGCTCGTCGCGGCTGAACATCGTGGACGGCTTGCGGCGGGTGGTGTGAGCATGGCCATCCCGCTCAAGTACAACCTCCGCAACCTCGTCGCGCGGAAGACCTCGACGGGGATGACGGCCTTCGTCATCGGCCTGGTGGTCGCCGTGTTTCTGTGCGTCCTGGCCCTCGTGCAGGGCGTGACCCGCACGCTTTCGGTCACGGCCTCGAACCGGAACGTGCTCGCCATGCGGGTGGGCTCGCAGGCCGAGATGCAGAGCGTGATCACGCGAGAGCAGGCCGACCAGATCCAGTCGCTCCAGGGCCCCGAGCGCAGCGCCGCGGGCAGGCCCTACGTGTCGCCGGAGCTCCTGACGCTGATCAACGTTCCCCGGGCTGGCGGACAGACGAGCTCCAACGTCCAGGTGCGCGGCATGGCGCCGATCGGCGTCGAGGTCCGCCCGGGCGTGAAGATCGTCGACGGGCGGATGTTCACGCCGGCTACCAACGAGGCGATCGTCTCGAGGAACCTCTCGAAACGCTTCGCGAACATGAAGGTGGGCGACACGCTCAAGTCCGGCAGCTTCCAGTGGGTCATCGTCGGGCTCTTCGACGCCCAGGGCAGCGCGTACGAGTCGGAGATCTGGACCGACGTCACGGACCTCCAGCAGCAGACAAAGCGCAACATCTTCTCGATCGTGTTCGTCCGCCTTTCGGACGCCGACTCCGCCAGCCGCTTCATCGAGACGGTCAAGGGCGACCAGCGCCTGAAGCTCGAGGGCAAGACCGAGCGCAAGTACTACGACGAGCAGATGATCACGGGGGCGCCCATCAAGGCGCTCGCCTTCCTCGTCGGCATCTTCACGGCGATCGGGGCCGCGTTCGGCGCGATGAACACGATGTACGCGCAGGTCTCCGCCCGCACCCGCGAGATCGGGACCCTGCGCGCCATCGGGTTTTCGCGGCGTTCGATTCTCGCCTCCTTCGTGATCGAGGCCCTGATGCTGTGCCTGGCGGGCGGCGTCCTTGGCGTGGCCTTCACGTTTCTCGTCTTCAAGCTGTTTCTGACGAAGCCGACCGGCACCATGAACTTCCGGACCTTCTCGGAGGTTCTCTTCAACTTCCGCATGACGCCCCAGTTGATCGCCGGCGGGCTCGGTTTCGCGCTGGCGATGGGCGTCGTCGGCGGCCTGTTTCCGGCGGCGCGCGCGGCCCGGCTCAAGATCACCACGGCGCTGCGGGAAGTCTGATGCGGAGGGCGTCCGCGCTCGGCCGGCTCGCTGTCTCTGCCGCCCTGCTCGCCGCCGCCGCGGCGGCCGAGGCTGCGATCCAGACCGTCACCATCGGGGACCTCTTCGACGGGGGCACGGTCAACCTCGCTCCCGGCGACACGCTGGAGGTGCGGCTGGCGGCGAGCGCGTCCGGCTGTGCCTGGGGCCATGCCTTCGGAGACGCCGCGGTCCTGAAGCCCGAGTCGGGCGCGCCTCCTGCTTCGCCGGCTCCGTCGGCTTTCCGGTACAAGGCCGTGACCACGGGCTCGGCCAGCCTCGGCCTCGCCTGCCTCAAGGCCGCGGACCCGCAGGCGCCGCCGGGCGGGCTCTTCCGGGTCCTCGTCGTCGTCAAGGATTCGGCGTTGCCGCGGGGCCTCATTCTCGAGGAGCCGGACAACGGCTCGGACATCTTCCTCGCGCAGGGCGAGGTCCTGCAGGTCCGACTGCCCTCGAACCCCTCGACCGGTTACACGTGGATGATTGCGGGCAACGCGCCATCGGTGCTGCGTCCGGCCGGCGAGGCGAAGTTCGATCCGCCCGCCAAGCCCCTGCCTGGAGCGCCCGGGACCCAGACCTTCGAGTTTCGCGTCATCGGAGGCGGAGGAGTCTTCCTCGACCTCGTGTACCGGCGGCCCTCCGAGAAGGACGCGCCGCCGGCGCGGCGGTGGGGCGTCTTCGTCGCGGCCGCGGCGGTCGGCCCCTAGCCGGTCTTCGGAAGCGGGCTCGAAACGGGAGCGCCAGGCGACGGGACCAATGCGCCTTCACTTCTACGGCACGAAGGGTTATGTCGGGGAGCCTTCGCGCGAGCACGCGGGGCACTCGGCGTTCGTCCTCGAGGAAAAGGGATTCCGGCTCCTCTGCGACTTCGGCGAGAACCGCAAGGGGATGCTCTCGAAGATCCGGCCCGACGCGATCTTCGTCTCGCACGCGCACCCGGACCACGGCTGGGGCCTCTGGGAGGGGACCGACCTGCCGGTCTACGCCTCGGCGATCACCCACGAGCTCCTGCGCGAGCTGCCGCTTTTGAACCGCGTGGTGCTCGCGCCGCAGGACCCGGTCGCGATCGGTCCGTTCCACCTCGCGGCGGAGCCCGTCATCCACTCGGTGCGCTGCCCGTGCGTGGGCGCGCGGATCTCGGCCGGCGGCTTCACGCTCGTCTATTCCGCCGACATCGTCGCCTTCGAGGATCCCGAAGCCGCGCTTGCGGGCGCCGACCTCTACATCGGCGACGGCACGACCCTGACGGGTTCCCTGGTGCGGCGCCACCGGAGCGGCGCGCTCATCGGCCACACGACGGCGCGGGCGCAGTTCGGCTGGCTCGCCCGCCACGGGATCCTGCGCGCCGTCTTCTCGCACTTTGGCCCGGGCCCGGTCGAGATGGGGGAGGAGGCCCTCGCCGCGGCCCTCGAAAAACTCGCCGCGGCCAATCCCCCCGGCTGCGCGGTCACGGCCGCGTATGACGGGCTGGAGATGGAGGTCGGGGGCTAACCTCGACGCTGTTCGAGTTGCCGCCGGAGTCCGGCTCGATCCGCCGCCTAACCGAGCGGCGAGCGCGTGTGCGCCGGCATCACGGGACCCGTGGGCGCGACGGGCGACTCGGAGCGAGCCTCCTCGCGCGCCGAGCCTTCGAGGACGGCGCGCCTCGCCTCGCCCGCGCGTTTGAGGAAGGCGAGCAGGCCGCCGGCCATCATCACGTAGAAGCCGCCCCACACCAGAGCGATGAGCGGCTTGTGCGTCACGTCCACGGAGAGGGACTCGACGGTGGCCGCCTGGAACTCCTCGTTCGGGTTCTTCGACACGCCGGTCAGTCGCACGATGGCGGCGCCGTCGTTGGGCGAGACGGCGAGGATCCGGGCCTTCGCGTTCGGATAGCCCGGCAGCGCGATCTCCGGAGCGTCCGCCTCCTGGGTCGTCAGGTTGAACACGTACTTGATCGTGGCGTCGTGGCTCGTCCCGTCCGGCGGCGTGATGATCAGGTCGGCGAGCACCAGGATCGTGTTGCCGCCGCTCATCATGGCGGCCCGGTCGGCGTTCAGGTCCTTGAGCGTGAAGCCCGTCCCGTCGATCGAGGTCGTCGTTCCCTTCTTGAGACTCACGTCGCGCCCGACGACCTGGGGCTGGCCCGGGTCGTACTGCTGCGGCGCGATGTACAGGTCCATGGTGGCCGAGTTGCGGATCGAAGGGTTCACCATGAGCTGCCCCGTCCGCGTGTTCTCGTACATCTTCGGGTACGCGTAGAAGGACTTCTCTTTGGGCGTTTCGACGCGGATTTCCATGGCCTGTTTGCGGTCGGCCGAGCCCGGCACGACGCGCAGAAAGGTCAAGGTCGTGTCGCCCAGCTTCTTCGGGACGTTGAGCGGCAGGGTCACGCGCTGCGAGACGGCGTAGGCGCCGGAGACGACGATGCCGGCCAGCATGATGCCGACACCGACGTGGGCGAGGTATCCGCCCGCGCCGCCGAGCTTGCCGTTGCCCGCCTTGCGGATCACGGCCCGCAGGTTCATGTCGGCCGCGAAAAAGGCCGCGAAGAGCAGGACGAGCGTCTCCGGCTTGTTCGCGCCGAGCCCGAAAGCCGCGAGGGTCAGCACGGCGGCGACGACGAGGGAACGCCGCGAGCTCTTGAAGAGAGCGCTCCCCGTCTCGCCCTTCCAGCCGACGAAGGGCACGAGCCCCGCGAGCAGCACGAGCAGGAACCCGGCCGGGGTCGTCGTCTTTCCATAGAAGGTCGTCTGCACCTGCGACGGCGTTCCGCCGAGGCGCGTCAGGATCGGGGCCGAGGTCCCGAGCAGGATCACGGTCGCGAGCGCGCAGAAGACGGCGATGCCGAGAATGAAAAAGACGCTGCGCGAGAGAAGCGCCGGCTCCTCGTCCTCCGTCCTGGGGATCGAGCGCCACCGCCACGCGATCAGCACCGCGGACAGCCCGATGAAGGTGCCGAGGATCCCGACGAGCCAGCCCGTGATGCCGAGGTCGATGAACGAATGGACCGAGAAGTCCGCGAGCACGCCCGAGCGCGTCAGGAAAGTCCCGTACAGGATCGCGGCGTAGGCCGTGCAGGCGAGCAGCAGGTTGACCTTGCGGTGCCGCTTTCGCGCGCGCTGCAGGAACATGCCGTGGACGAGCGCGGTCGTGAAAAGCCATGGCACGAGGCTCGTGTTCTCGACAGGGTCCCAGCCCCAGTAACCGCCCCAGCCGAGCGTCTTGTAGGCCCAGTAGCCGCCCATCAGGATCGCCGTTCCGAGCGTCAGGAAGGTCAAGAGGGCCCAGGGCAGGGCGCGCGTGATCCAGCCGTCCCAGCGCTTCTTCCAGAGGGCCGCTATCGCGAAGGAGAACGGCACCGAGAGCGACGCGAAGCCGAGGAACATGACGGGAGGGTGGATGACCATCCACGGGTCCTGGAGAAGCGGATTCAACCCCGTGCCATCCACGGGCGCCGGCGGCGGCAGCAGCTTGAACGGGCTCTGCTTGCAGAGGATCGCGATGATGCCGAGGAAGGTCGAGAGATAGACGACCATCACCGGCGCTTCCTGCTCCTTGGCGGTCCTCCAGACGAAGAGGCCGATGATCGACCCCCAGAAGCACCAGAGCAGGAACGAGCCCTCCTGCCCGGCCCAGAAGGTCGAGATCAGGTAGTGGAGCGGCAGGTCGAGGGCCGAATACGAGTTGACGTAGGACACGTCGAAGCGGTGTTGCAGCAGCAGCGTCATCAGGATCGCGGCCGAGGCCACGACCGAGACCATGAACGCCGTGTAGAGGGTGCGGGCGAGCGCCAGCAGCTCTTTGCGCCCGCGGTCGACGAGAAGATACGTGACCGCGGCCGCCAGGCCCGCGAACAGAGAGCTCCAGATGGCGATGACGCCGGGCCAGACGTACATGTTCAGGAAGCCTTCCCGGGGGCTGGACTGGATGCGTAGGCCTTCTCGACCTCGGCTCCCTGGTACTTGGACGGGCACTTCACGAGCAGCTTCTCGGCCTCGATGCGGCCCTGGCTGAAACGCCCGATCGCGACGATCGAGATGGCGTCCTTGAAGTTGCCGGGGCGCACGCCCCGGTAGACGACCTGCATCCGGTGGCCGTTCGGGTCGAGCAGGTCGAAGGACAGCTCCTCGCTCTTGTTGTCGTACCGGTCGCTTTCCTTGTCGAGGGCGCCCATGACCTGGACGACGCCACGGGCCTTCCTGGCCTCCTCGAAGGAGAGGTAGGGCGTCAGCGTCTTCTGGAAGGCGGTCAGGCCGAAGCCCACGAACGCCAGGGTCAGGACGGCGGCGAACCAATAGCCCTTTTTCACGAGGAGCGCTCCTTTTCCGAGACGCGGCGATCGAGCCGCCAGAGGTAGGCGAAGAGCCCGATCCAGATCACGACGTTGACGGCGGCCAGATATCCCAGGCTCGACATGGTCTTTAGTGTCTCCTTAACTCCGCGTCCTGCACAACTGTCGCGCAGGACAGGTTGCGCCGCACTGATGAAAACGCATCAGTCCCTGTGTAAATTCTCCCCTGTCCGGCGCAGGCGGGCCGCCCGGGCGTCGATCGAGAGAAGCCAGAAGAAAAGGGCCGAAAAGCCCGCCATGGCCCCGAAAAACACCGCCCGGGTGGGCGTGTCCATCAGGATCTTGCCCTGCGGATTGATCACCGTCTGGGGGTGCAGAGAGGCCGTGACCCGGGGCGCCACGAAGGTGAGAAAAGGCATGAGAACCGCGGCAAAGAGGGCATAGGCGGCAGCGATCCGGGGGCGCCGCTCGGGGTCCTCCACCGCGGCCCGCAGAAACAGGTAGGCCGAGTAGAGGAAGACGAGCAGCAGGTACGAGGACTCGCGCGGGTCCCAGTTCCACCAGGAGCCCCACATGACCCTGGCGAAGAGGGAGCCCGTGATGAGCGTCAGGACGCCGAACAGGAGGCCGATCCGCACGGCGGCGGCGGCGATGTCGTCGTACCAGGGCTTGCCCTTCCAGAGGAAGGCGGCGGAGTAGACCGCGGCGACGATGAAGGCCAGCGTCGAGGCCCACGCGCACGGCACGTGGAAGAAGACGATTCGCGACGACTCGCCGATGAACCCCTTGGCCGGCTCGGGCCAGAGGAACGCCGCTCCGATGACCGCGGCCATGTATGGGAGCAGGAGGAGCTTGAGCACTTTCATCGCGGTTGCTCCAAATTCGAATCTCGAAATTCGAATTTCGAAATTGTCTTCAGTCTTCCCATGCCACCCCCGCCAGCATATACGCCCCGCAGGTCGCCGCTCCGTCGTAAGCGAGCAGGACCCGCAGGGGGGTCGTCGGGAAGTCGCCGGCAGTCGCCACGATCGTGGCCGAGATGGCCGTCAGGAGGAGGGGGAGGATCAGCGGGAAGGCGATCAGCACGAAGAGCACGTTGCGCTGGCCGGCCCTTGCGACCAGCGCCGAGAGAAACGTGGACACGACCGCGAGCCCGTAGCCGCCGGCCAGCATCGTCGCGGCAATGGCCAGGGGGGAATTCACCTTCCAGTCGAGCAGGATGAGGAAACCCGGGATCGTGATGAGCGCCATCGCCAGGAAGAGGACGAAGTTGAAGAGGCTCTTTCCCGCGAGCACGACGACGGCCGGCACGGTCTTGCGCAGCGCGAGACCCGTCCCCGCCTCCTCCTCCGCCACGAACGCGCGAGGCAGGCCCGTCGCCGCCGCGAAGAAAAGGATGATCCACAGAAGGGCCGCCTCGAGCGCGGGCCGGTCCGCGGCCGGCAGGCCGAAGGGGCCGATCGCGAAGGACACGAGGGTCAGCGCGGTCGCCGCGAAGAAGAAGACGGCGACCATCGCGACCTTGCGGCGCAGCTCCTGCGTCGCGTCCTTGGCGCAAACGGCCCATGCGCGCGCCAGAGCGCTCAAGCTCCTCTCCTCCTCGAGCCCTTCATCTCGATCCTCTGGTCCGGGTCCACGAAGTCCCGCTCGTCGTTGGAGGCCAGAAGCACGGGGCCCCGCTCGCGCGCCGCCGCGAGCACGCGGTAGACGGTTTCGCGGCCCTCGACGTCGAGGCCCACCATGGGCTCGTCGAGCACGAGGACCGGCGGGTCGAAGAGCGTGGCGAAGGCGATTCGCAGCCGCTGCTTCATGCCGGTCGAGTACTCCTCGACGCGGCGGCGCATGGCTTCTTCGGCCAGGCCGACCGCGGCAAGCCGGCGGACGAGGTCCGCGGTGTCGGCTTCGCGCCCGGCCGCCTTGCGGAAGAAGTGCAGGTTCTCGACGGCCGACAATTCCCCGTACAGCTCGAGGTCGGGGCCGGCCCAGCCGACGGCAAGGCGCCGCTCGGAAGGCGTGAGGGCGGCAGCGCCCTCCGTCTCGATGTGCACGCGGCCGGAGGTCGGGCGCGCAAGTCCCGCCAGGATCTTGAGCAGGGTCGTCTTGCCGCTGCCATTGCGGCCGGAAACCGCGACCAGGCCCCGCGAGGCGGAGAACGAGAGGCCCGAGAAGAGGGGTGTCCCCGAGAAGGACTTGTCGAGGTTTTCGGCGGCGATTGTCGTCGTCGGCACGGGCGAAGGCACGATACCAGAGGGCGCCGCCGAAAGGGCCCGCCGCGCTTGAAAAGGCGCGGAAGGCTTCGATATGATCCCGCGGCTTTCGGCGACGCCGGCGCGCGCTTGCGCCGGCCCTGCCGGCGGCGCCGTAAATCTCACAAGGAGTTGTTTTCATGTTGAAGCGCGGTCTCTTTCTGCTCCTGATGACCTCCGTGTCCCTCGCCCTCGTCGCCTGCGGCGGGAAGAAAGACGAGGACGCGTTGATGGAGGAAGAGGGTTCCTCCAAGCCCGCCGCGGCAACGGCCTCTGCTGCTCCGGCCGCGGCGCCCGCCGGCGCCCCCGCCGCCGCTCCCGCAGTGGGCGGGGCGACCGTCACGGGCAAGGTGAACTTCGAGGGCACCGCCCCCGCGATGTCGCAGATCAAGATGGACGCCGACGCCTTCTGCAAGTCCGAGCACAAGGAGCCGGTCTACGAGCAGGAGGTCGTCGTCAACCCCAACAAGACGCTCGAGTGGGTCCTCGTGTACGTCAAGGAAGGCGTCACCGGGACCTATCCGGTGCCGACCGAGGCGATCACGCTCGACCAGCACGGCTGCCAGTACCGGCCCCACGTCTTCGGCATGCAGGCCGGCCAGCCGCTCAAGGTCCTGAACAGCGACGGCACGCTCCACAACATCCACGCCCTTCCAAAGAAGAACGCCGAGTTCAACATCGGCCAGCCGTTCAAGGGCATGGAGACGGTCAAGAAGTTCGAGAACACGGAGCTCCCGATCCGGTTCAAGTGCGACGTGCACAAGTGGATGGGCGCTTACACGGGCGTCTTCAACCATCCCTTCTTCGCCGTGACGAACGACCAGGGCGCCTTCGAGATCAAGAACCTCCCGCCGGGCAACTACGTCATCGAGGCCTGGCACGAGAAGTACGGCACCCAGACCCAGAACGTGACGGTCACCGGCAGCGAGGCGAAAACGGTGGATTTCAACTTCAAGGGATAGTCCGGTAATCTATCCCGCCGTGAAGCACACAATTCGGTTGCCCGGCGCCGCCCGGCTCTTCCGCGCGGCGCTCTTCTTTTCGGCCGCGGCGCTCGCCCCGGCCGCGGCGGGCGCGCTGCCGTTCTGGCTGCGCCTGCCCGAGCAGGCCTCGACCTACGCGCCCGAGGTCGACGGGATTTTCCACCTCATCATGTGGATCACCGGCGTGATCTTCGTGGTCGTCGAGCTCGTCCTGCTCGCCTTCCTCTGGAAGTACCGGCACCGCGAGGGGCGCGTCGCGACGTACACGCACGGCAACAACCGGCTCGAGGTCATCTGGACGATCGTGCCCGCGCTGATCTGCGTGATGCTCGCCCTGCTCTCGCGCCGCGTCTGGGAGACGATCAAGGAGAAGATGCCCCACGAGGCCCTCGAGATCCACGTCACGGGGGAGCAGTTCGCCTGGAACTTCCGGTATGCGGGCCCCGACGGCAAGTTCGACACGCCCGACGACATCCTGACCCTGAACCAGCTCCACTTCCCGGTCGGCAAGCCCGTCATCGTGACGCTGACCTCGAAGGACGTCATCCACTCCTTCTTCCTGCCGGAGTTCCGGGTCAAGCAGGACGCGGTGCCGGGCATGAAGACGCGGATCTGGTTCGAGGGCAACAAGGTCGGCCACTGGGAGATCGCGTGCGCCGAGCTCTGCGGGCTCGGCCACTACCGCATGAAGGGATTCGTGATGGTGGACACGCCGGCGGACTACGAAAAGTGGCTGGCCGAGCAGGCCTCGGCCCAGGCGGCCGAGCAGCCGAAGACGGCCGCGGAGGGCGGCCCGGAGCAGACGCAGGCCGCGGCGTCGCCGCAAAAGGGGGGGAATTCTTGAGCACGGCCGCGAAGCCCCTGGAAGTCCATCACGCCGGGGTCCATGCGGCCCCGACGTCGTTCTGGCGCAAGTACGTCTTCTCGCTCGATCACAAGGTCATCGGCAGGCAGTACATGTTCTACGCGCTGGCCATGCTGGTCGTCGGCGGGCTGCTCGCGACGCTCGTGCGCTACCAGCTCGCGTGGCCCGGCCGGCCGCTGGCGTTCATGGGCAAGCTCGCGCCCGAGGGCATGCCGGGCGGCCAGATGCTGCCCGAGTACTACAACTCGCTCTTCACGATGCACGCGACGATCATGATCTTTTTCGCGGTCATGCCGCTCCTGATCGGCGCGTTCGGCAACTTCGTCATGCCGATCCAGATCGGCGCTCGCGACATGGCGTTTCCCAAGCTCAACATGGCGTCCTTCTGGGTGGCGGTGCCGGCCGCGGTGATCATCATCTGGTCGTTCTTCGTGACGGGAGGCGCGGCCGCCGGAGGCTGGACGGCCTACGCGCCGCTTTCGGCGATCCAGCCGAAGGGGCAGACTCTCTGGCTGATCTCGCTGCTCTTCCTGGGGCTTTCCTCGCTGCTCACGGCCGTCAACTTCCTGACGACGATCATCAACATGCGGGCCCCGGGCATGACCTTCTTCCGGATGCCGCTGACGACCTGGTCCCTCTTCATCACCGCGCTGCTGCTCTTGCTCGCGCTGCCGGTGCTGTCGGCGGCGTTGATCATGCTGCTCTTCGACCGCATCCTCGGAACGACGTTTTTCCTGCCGGCCGGGCTCGTCATCTCCGGGCAGCCATGGACGAACGCGGGCGGCGGCCAGGTGCTCCTCTGGCAGCACCTCTTCTGGTTCTTCGGGCACCCCGAGGTCTACATCATGATCCTGCCCGCGATGGGCATCACCTCGGAGATCCTGCCCGTCTTTTCGCGCAAGCCGATCTTCGGCTACCGGGCGATGGCGTACTCGATGTGCGGCATCGCCGGGCTCGGGTTCATCGTCTGGGGCCACCACATGTTCCAGAGCGGCATGAACCCGATCCTCGGCACGACGTTCATGATCTCGACGATGGTCATCGCGGTGCCATCGGCGATCAAGACGTTCAACTGGCTCGGGACCCTGTGGGGCGGCAACATCCGTTTCACGACGCCGATGTTGAACGCTCTCTCGTTCGTCTCGATGTTCGTCATCGGCGGGCTCTCGGGCATCTTCATGGCCTCGACCCCGGTCGACATCTTCATCCACGACACGTACTTCATCGTCGGTCACATCCACTACGTCCTCTTCGGCGGCTCGCTCTTCGGCGCGTTTGCGGGGCTCTACTTCTGGTACCCGAAGATGTTCGGCCGGATGATGAACGAGACGTGGGGCAAGATTCACTGGGCCATCACCTTCGTGACGTTCAACCTCGTCTTCTTCCCGATGCACTTCCTCGGGATGCGCGGGATGCCCCGGCGCATCTACGACTACTCGCAGTACACGCACCTGAAGGGCCTGCAGCCGATGAACGAGATGATGACGATCGCGCTCTTCGTGCTCGGCGCGGCGCAGGTCATTCTCGTGCTGAACTTCTTCCTCTCGATGCGCCGCGGCCCGGTCGCCGGGCCGAACCCCTGGCACGCGAACACGCTCGAGTGGATGACGGCCTCGCCGCCGCCCCACGAGAACTTCACGGGCAGGATCCCGGCCGTCTACCGCGGTCCCTACGAGTTCAGCGCGCCCGGTCACGGTTCGGACTACTGGCCCCAGTGGGAACCGCCCGGGCCCGCCCCCGCAAAGACGCATGCCTGAGACGGCCTTGCGCCCGGGCGCCCGGCAAGACGCCGGCCTGCATCGCTTCGCGGTCCTGACGGCCGCGGCGACGCTCGCGCTGATCGTCGCCGGCGGCCTCGTGACCTCGACCGAATCGGGCCTCTCCGTGCCCGACTGGCCGACGACCTACGGCCAGAACATGTTCACCTTCCCGCTCTCGAAGTGGGTCGGCGGCATCCGCTTCGAGCACTCGCACCGGCTGATCGCCGCGACGGTCGGGATGCTGACCGTCGTCCTGGCGCTCTGGCTCGCGCGCCGTGAAGAGCGACGCTGGGTGCGCCGTCTCGGCTGGCTCGCCCTCGGGGCGGTCGTCGCGCAGGGCCTCCTCGGCGGCCTGACCGTCCTGCTGTTCCTGCCGCCCGCCGTGTCGGTCGCGCACGCCTGCCTCGCGCAGACCTTTTTCTGCCTGGTCGTCACGCTGGCCGTCGTCACGTCGCCCCGGTGGAAGGCGTGCGCTCCCAAGAGTCTGTCCGAGGCGTTCGCGTCGAACCCCGTCGCCCGGATCGCGGCGGCCGCGGCGGCGCTCGTCTATCTGCAGCTTCTGGTCGGCGCCGTCATGCGCCACACGAAGGCAGGCCTCGCGATCCCGGACTTCCCGCTCGCCCTCGGCCGCCTCGTGCCGCCCCTCGGCTCCTTCCCGGTGGCGATTGCCTTCACGCACCGGATGGGAGCCCTCGCGATCGCCGTGCTCGTCGGACTCTGCGTGGCCCGGGCCTACCGGTCGCGCCGGCCCGGCCTCGAGAAGGCCGCGCTCGTGCTCGCCGGGCTCGTCGTGGCCCAGATTGCCCTCGGAGCTGCCACGGTGCTCACGGGCAAGGCGGTGATCCCGACGACGGCGCACGTCGCCACGGGCGCCCTCCTCCTCGGCTCGGTCCTCGCTTTCGGGGTCGGCTCGCTCGTTGCCGAGCGCCGACCGAGCAACGTCGTTCCCATGCGCCCGGCCGTGTCGGGAAAGGCTGCCGCGTGGAAGTAGTCCGCGCGGCCGAGCTCGTCGCGGCGCCGGCGCGCGCGGAGGACGTTGCGCCCTCCCGGGCGGCGGATTTCGTCGAGCTGACGAAGCCGAGGATCACCTCCCTCGTCCTGCTGACCGCGGCCGTGGGCTACGCGGTCGGGGGAGTGGGCGCCTTCTCCGCGTTGCGCTTCCTGGTCTTCATGGCGGGAACGGCGCTTCTGTGCGCGGGCGCTTCGGCGCTCAACCAGTACTCCGAGCGCGACACCGACGCGCGCATGGTCCGCACGAGCCGGCGCCCGCTTCCGGCCGGGCGTCTTCGCCCGGAGGAGGCGCTCGTCTTCGGGCTCGCGCTGTCCGGCGCCGGGCTGGCCCTTCTGACCTTCATCAACCCGCTGACGCTGCTTCTCGGAGCGGTCTCTCTGTCGTCGTACGTGCTGGCCTACACGCCGTTGAAGCGGGTGTCATCGCTCTCGACAGTCGTGGGCGCCGTGCCGGGCGCGCTGCCCCCGCTCATGGGGTGGGCCGCGGCGCATGGGAGCCTCGGACCGGCAGGCTGGGGGCTCTTCGCGATCCTCTTTCTCTGGCAGCTGCCGCACTTTCTCGCGATCGGCTGGCTCTACCGCGACGACTACGCGCGCGGCGGCTTCCCGATGCTCGCCGTGACCGACCGGGACGGCTCCTCGACCGGGCGCCAGGCCGTGCTCTACGCGACGGCGCTCCTGCCCGTCACGCTCGCAGCTGGGCTGCTCGCCGCGGCGGGCAAGGGGTACCTCTGGGGCGCCCTCGTCCTCGGTCTCGCTTTCCTCGGCTGCGCGATGCTCTTTGCGTGGGACCGCTCGACGGGCGCCGCGCGGCGCCTCTTCTTCGCGTCGGTGCTCTACCTGCCGCTCGTGCTCGGCCTCATGGTGTTCGACCGATGAGCGCGGCGGTGTCGGCGAACCGGAAAGTGCTCTGGCTCCTCATTTCCGTGGCCGTGGCTCTTTTCTTCGGATCAGTCCTGTTCATCATTTCGCGGGCGCATTGAGAACGAGGGAGACGCGATGACGACCGACGGGCACACGATCCCCAACTACATGGCCATCTTCTGGTGGCTCCTGGGACTGACGATCGTCGAGATCGGCTGGGCGATCCTGCCGCATCACTCGAAGCTGGTCCTCGCGGGCGGCATCGTCGCGATGGCAGTCATCAAGGCCGTGCTCGTCGCGATGTACTTCATGCACCTCAAGTTTGAGCGCAAGACCCTCGGGGTCCTGTTCGCGTCGACGCTCATCCTCGGTCTGATCCTCGTGTCGGTGGGCATCGGCGAGCTCCGGCTGCCCAAGCCCGGATACCCTCACGGCATCGTCAACGGCCAGCAGTAGGCAGGAAGCGAGAACCATGGAGCACGCCGAAGCGATCACGTTCGACCCTCACGCCGAGGAGGACCGCACCTCGACCGGCATCCCCCACGACAAGATGGGGATGTGGATCTTCCTCTGCTCCGAGGTGATGTTCTTCACCGGACTGATCGGCTCCTACATCGTGCTGCGCTACGGCTCGAACTGGCCCGACCCGAAGCTGACGCTCAACATCTGGCTGACGGCGGGCAACACTTTCATCCTGATCTGCTCCTCGGTCACGATGGTCAAGGCCCTCGAGTGGATCCAGCGCGGCGACGTGCGCAAGATGAAGCTCTTCCTGTGCCTGACCCTGCTCGGCGGCTCGATCTTCCTCGGCGTGCAGATCTTCGAGTACCGCCACCTGCTGCACGAGGGCTTCAACCCGCACGTCTCGCTCTTCGGCTCGGCCTTCTACACGATGACGGGGTTCCACGGCTTCCACGTCTTCTGCGGCGTCGTGTGCATCGCGTTCTGCACGGGCAAGGCCTTCCTCGGCAAGTACACGCCCGAGCACCATCTCGGGATCGAGACCCTCGGGCTCTACTGGCACTTCGTGGACCTCGTGTGGATCCTGCTCTTCGCGATCGTGTACCTCATCTAGCCGACAGGTCACCCTCGACACTCGACAGCTCTTGGAAATCACGGACCTTCCCGCGGTCAACGCGACGCTGAACGCGTCGTCCGCGGTCCTGCTCGTCCTGGCCTATCGCGCCATCCGTTCCCGCAACGTCGGGCGGCACCGCAAGTTGATGCTGTCGGCCGCCGCGGTCTCGACGGTGTTTCTCGCCTGCTATCTCGTGTACCACGCCCGCGTCGGCTCGGTGCATTTCACCGGGCAGGGCCCGGTCCGGACGGTGTACTTCACGATCCTGATCTCGCACACGATCCTCGCCGCCGCCATCGTGCCGCTCGTGCTCCGGACCCTGTACCTGGGACTCAAGCGGCAGGACCCGCAGCACCGACGGCTGGCGCGCTGGACGTTCCCGCTCTGGCTCTACGTCTCGGTGACCGGCGTCGTGATCTACACGATGCTCTACCACCTTTACCCTCCGGGCCCGATTCGGGTAAGGTGAGAGCGATGAAGACGGCTGCCCGGGTCCTCGTCGCCGTGCTCCTCGTGGCGATCCTGCTGCCCGCCCTCGCCTCGGCGTGCCCGCTCTGCAAGGAGGCCGCTTCGACGACGGAGAAGCCCGGCCAGAGCGGCATGTGGCGGGGGATGTACTGGTCGATTCTGCTCATGGTCGCCATGCCTTTCATGATGGTCGGCGGGATGATCCTGGCGGTCCGGCGCGCGAAGCGCCGCCACGACGCGGCCCTGCCGCGCCCCCCGGCGCCCCTCCCGTTTCCGGAGACGGGGGCCCGTCTCTGAGGCGCGCCGCGGCGCTCCTCGGCCTCGCGGCCCTCTGCGCGGCGCCCCTGCCATCCTCGGCCGTAGAGCCCGGTCCCATCTCGAAGCTCCAGCCGGCTCCTGAGCTCGACGCCTTTCTCGCGGGGGTCGCCGCCGAGACGGTCGAGGAGTTCGCGAAAGCGGGCCTGACCGCCGAGGGCCTGTCGATCGCCCTCATCGACCTCAGGCCGGGAAAGGCCGGGGTACCGCATTCGACGGGCGGTTTCCGCGCCGACGAGAGCTCGTACCCGTGCTCGGTCGTCAAGATCTGCTTCCTGTCGTACTACGAGGCCGAGAAGGACGCGGGCAGGCTCGCGGACAACCCCGAGCTCGTGCGCGCCGTGCGGGACATGATCACGGTTTCCTCCAACGACGCGACGGGTTTCGTCGTGGACTCGATCACGGGGACGACCTCGGGGCCCGAGATCGCCGACGCGGCCGAGTGGAAGAAATGGCAGGTCCGGCGTAATGTCGTCAACGACTATTACCGGGCTCGCGGCTACGTCAATCTCAACGCGAACCAGAAGACGTTCTGCGAGGACGCCTACGGCCGCGAACAGGCCTTCCGGGACGGCGGCAGGAACCGCAACCGCATGTCGGCTGCCGAGGCCGCGCGTCTCTTCAAGGAGATCGCGCGGGGCGAGGTCGCGGGCCCGAAGCTCACCGACGAAATGATGGCGCTGCTCGCGCGGGACATCACCGCCGAGAAGCCGGTCGAGGACCCCGAGCTCGAGGACGCGCGCCTGGCGGGCCAGGGCCTTCCGAAGGGCAGCCGCATGTGGGCCAAGTCGGGCGACGCGTACGACTACCACCACCTCGTCGGCCTGGTCGCCCTGCCAAACGGGTCGGAGATCGTCCTCGCGGTCTTCACGAAGGGCGTCAAGAACGTCCCCGGGATCATCCCGCGCGTCTTCGAGAAAGTGGCGGCGCGCTTCGCGGCGTCCCGCTCCTGACGGAGGCGCCTTGCTGTTTGCCCGCGTCGCGGCCCGCGTCATCGGCGCCGGGGTTCTCGGCCTGCGCGCGACGATCCGCATCGAGGAGATCCACCAGGAGCGCGAGAGGGACGTGAAGGCGAGGGGCCTGCCCATCGTCTACGCGCTCTGGCACGGGCGCATGGCCCTCTGCATCCTCGCCCGCCGAAACCACGGCATCGTCACCATGGCGTCGCGCTCGAAGGACGGCGAGATCGTCGCGCGCTGGCTCGAGAGAAACGGCTACATCGCGGCCCGGGGCTCGACCCGGAAAGGCGGGGTCGCCGGACTGCAGGTCGTCATCGACCGGGTCCGCGCCGGCCACGCCGCCGCGCTCACGATCGACGGCCCCAAGGGCCCGCCGCGCGAGGCGCAGAGGGGCGTTCTCGAGGTGGTCCGTCAGACCGGCGCCGTCATCCTACCGGTCTCGGGCGCGAGTTCCCGGCCCTGGTTCGCGAACTCCTGGGACCGCTACCTCGTGCCCACGCCCTTCTCGCGCTGTGTGGCCGTGTTCGCCGAGCCCCTCTCGATCCCGCCCGACATGCCGGACTCCGAGGCGCTCAAGAGAATCGGCGAAGCCGTCGACGCCGCCACGATCGAAGCCGACCGCGCCGTGAGCGTCGTGCCGCCGCCCCCGTGGGCCCACTGAGGCGGGGGCCCCGCGAATAGGAGAAAATAGCGCCATGCCGTTCAACCTTCGCAACCGCAGCGTCCTCGAAATGTCCGACTTCTCGCAGGAAGAGATCCGCTTCCTCCTCGACCTCTCGCGGGACCTGAAGCGCGCCAAGTACGACGGTACGGAGGTGCCGCGGCTCTCCGGCAAGAACCTCTGCCTCATCTTCGAGAAGACTTCGACCCGCACGCGCTGCGCGTTCGAGGTCGCGGCGTACGACCAGGGCATGGGCGTCACGTACCTCGACCCCTCCGGCTCCCAGATCGGTCACAAGGAGTCGATCGCCGACACGGCGCGCGTGCTCGGACGGATGTACGACGCCATCGAGTACCGCGGCTTCAAGCAGACGGTCGTCGAGGAGCTCGCCGACAACGCCGGCGTGCCGGTGTACAACGGGCTGACCGACGAGTCGCACCCGACGCAGATGCTCGCCGACCTCTTGACGATGCGGGAGCACTCCGACAAGCCCCTCCACGAGATCGCCTACTGCTACCTCGGCGACGCCCGGAACAACATGGGCAACTCGCTGCTGCTCGTCGGCGCCCGCATGGGCATGGACGTGCGCCTCTGCGCCCCGAAATCCCTCTGGCCGGCCGAGAACGTCGTCGCGCAGGCGCGCGCTCTCGCGAAGGACTCCGGCGCGCGCATCACCCTGTCCGACGACCCGAAGAAGGCCGTCAAAGGCTGCGACTTCCTCCACACCGACGTCTGGGTCTCGATGGGGGAGCCCGCCGAGAAGTGGGCCGAGCGCATCCAGCTCCTGAAGAAGTACCGCGTCACCGCCGAGCTCATGGAAGCGACCGGCAACCCGCGGGCGAAGTTCATGCACTGCCTGCCCGCCTTCCACAATCGCGAGACGACCAAGGGCGAGGAGCTCTACAAGAAGTTCGGCATGGAGGGCCTCGAGGTCGCCGACGAGGTGTTCGAGTCGCCGGCGTCCGTGGTGTTCGACCAGGCCGAGAACCGCATGCACACCATCAAGGCGATTCTCGTGGCGACCCTGGGCTGAGCCCATCGGCCGGTTCGGCGGGATGGCGCTCGAGCTCTTCAGGGGAACTCGATATCGTTGGCTTCGCGTCCAGGAAGGAGACCGCCATGGAGGCAGCTCCGGTCGAGTTCGAATGCGTCACCCCGATTCTGCGAGTGCGAGACCTCGCGGCGAGCATCGACCACTACGTCAACGTGCTCGGCTTCAAGTTGGATTGGGGGGAGCGAGGCCTCTTTGCCTCCGTCTCCCGCGGCCGCTGCACGATCTACCTGTGCGAGGGCGACCAGGGCAACCCCGGGACCTGGGTCTGGGTCGGTGTCGGCAACGTCGAGGTCCTGTTCGAGGACTACCGGAGCCGGGGCGCGAAGATCCGGCAGGGGCCGACCAACCACGCCTGGGCGCTCGAGATGCAAGTCGAAGACCCCGACGGGCACGTGCTGCGTTTCGGGTCGGAGCCGAAAGCGGACCGGCCCTACGGCGAGTGGTGCGACATGCGCGGCGATCGTTGGAAAAGGTCGCCGGACGGTTCGTGGGCGAGGGTCGGCTGAGGCGCTCCGCCGGCCGGGCGGGCAAGGGCGTCACGGCGGCGCAGGCTCGACGGCTGGCGCTGGCATTGCCCGCCGTGGAGGAGGGCCCGTCCTACGGCACGCCGGGCTACCGGGTCGGCGGCAAGCTCTTCGCCCGGTTCCGGGACGAAGGGGCGACGCTCGTCGTCGGCATCGACCAGGACCTGCGGGACGGTTTCCTGCAGGCGAATCCAAAGGCCTTCTTCGTCACCGACCATTATCGAAACTACGACTGGATGCTCGTGCGGCTGGACGCGGTCACCCGCGGCGAGCTTGAAGACATGCTGCGCCTGGCCTGGAGCCGGAAGGCGTCGAAGCGGCTCGTCGCCGCCGCGGGGTAGACGGTGGCCCTTCGCGTCGTCCGGCTCGGATCGCCGCGGGGCAAGGGCGAGGGACTGCGCCTCGGCACCGTCCGCCGTCCGCCGCGGGGCGTGCCGAAGAGCGAGTTCGCGTCGCGGGATTTCTACGACGTCTGGCTGCCGAACCTCGCTCCGTCCGAGGCCCTGGTCAAGGCCGCGCTCGGCGCGGCGGACGAGCGGGCGTGGCGCGCCTTCGTCCGGCGCTACCGCGCGGAGATGAAGCGTCCCGAAGCGAGCCGGGTCCTCGACCTGCTTGCGGCGCTGTCGCGAGGGGCCGACTTCTCGGTGGGGTGCTACTGCGAAGACGAGCGGCGCTGCCATCGCTCGGTTCTGCGCGAGCTGCTCGAGGAGCATGGCGCGCGGCTGGCGTGAGCCCGGCCAATGCATAGAATGCGCCCATGAAAATCGAGCGCCCGGCCGCCGGCGAATATCCTTCCGTCTTCGAACGATACGTGGCCCGCGTGCCCGAGACCGACGCCCTCGCGCCGCTCGAGCGGCAGGTCTCGGAGGTCCGGGCGGCCCTCGGTGCCCTTCCGGCCGAGCGCGCCGCCTATCGGTACGCCCCCGGCAAGTGGAGCGTTCGCGAGGTGCTCGGCCACGTGACGGACACCGAGCGCGTCTTCGCGTACCGGGCGATGTGCATCGCGCGCGGCGAGACGGCGTCGCTTCCCGGCTTCGAGGAGAACGACTACGCCGCCAACGCGGGCCACGACCGCTACGCCCTCGGCGACCTTCTCGCGGAGTTCGAGGCCGTGCGCCGCGCCAACGTCTCGATGCTCTCGCACCTCGACGAAAAGGCCCTGCGCCGCGTCGGCACCGCCAACGGCGCTCCCGTCTCCGCCCGGGCGATCGCCTACATGATGGTCGGCCACGCGCGGCACCACCTCGCCGTCCTCGCCGACAAGTACGGCGTCGCGGTCGGAGCGTGACCGAGCTCGGCCGCAATCTCATGCTCCTGCTGGTGCGGGAGCTCGAGACCTTCGAGCGCGAGCTCGACCTCTTCCCCGACGAGGACGGTATCTGGCGCACGGCGCCTGGGATCTCGAACGCGGCCGCCAACCTCGCCCTGCACGTCGCCGGAAACCTGCAGCACTTCGTCGGCGCGGTCCTCGGCGGGACCGGCTACGTCCGGAACCGCGAGCTCGAGTTCGGGCGCCGCGCGGGGCCGCGCATGGACGTGAAGCGCGACATCCGGGCGGCGATCCGGGCGGTCGAGGCGACGCTCGGCAGCCTCCCCGAGGAAGCCTTCGCGCGCGAGTACCCGGAGCCCGTCAACGGCGTGCGCCTGCGCACGGACCGGTTCCTGATGCACCTCTGCTCCCACGCCGCCTACCACCTCGGCCAGGCGGGTTACGCGCGCCGGGTCGTCACGGGGCAGATGGAGTCGAGCGGGCCGGTCCCGCTCGGCCCGCTGGCGGACTGAGGAAAGGTGAAGGTCGTTCTTTTCGGGGCGACGGGCATGGTCGGCGCGGGCGCGCTGCTCGAGTGTCTCGACGACCGCCGCGTGGACTCCGTCCTCGTCGTCGGGCGCCGCGCCTGCGGGGTCGCCCATCCGAAGGTGACGGAGGTCCTCGTCGAGGACTTCTTCGACTACGACGCGCTCAAGCCCCGCCTGGAGGACGCCGACGCCTGTTTCTTCTGCCTCGGGGTATCGTCGGTGGGGATGGGCGAGGAGGCTTACACGCGCGTGACGCATGACCTGACCATGGCGGCCGCTCGCGCCCTTCTCGACGCCGGCGCCCGGCCGACGTTCTGTTACGTGTCCGGCGCGGGCACCGATTCGACCGAACACGGGCGCGTCATGTGGGCGCGTGTGAAGGGCAGGACCGAGAACGCCCTGCTCGCCCTGCCGTTCAGGTCGGTCTTCCTGTTCCGGCCCGGCTTCATCCAGCCGCTGCGCGGCGTGCGCTCGAAAACTCCGCAGTACCAGATCTTCTACACGGCCTTCGGGGCCCTGTATCCGCTGCTCCGGCGGCTCCTGCCGGGCCTCGTCACGAACACGGTCGCGGTGGGGCGCGCGCTCATCCGCGTGGCCGCCGAGGGATATCCGCAGAAGATCCTGGGGTCGCGGGAGATCAACCGCGCCGGGGCCTGACGGGCATGCCGCGCTACGTCGCCTTCCTGCGGGCCATCAACGTCGGCGGTCACACCGTGACGATGACCGTGCTCAGGCGCCACTTCGCCGATCTCGGCTGCTCGGAGGTCGAAACCGTCATCGCGAGCGGCAACGTCGTCTTCGACGCGCCCTCGAGGAGCCCGGCGGCCCTCGAGAAGCGGATCGCGGCGCACCTCGAGACGCGCCTCGGCTACGCCGTGGCGACGTTTCTCCGGACCCCGGCGGAGGTGGCGCACATCGCCGCGCACAGGCCGTTTTCCCGGTCCGAGCTCGAGGCGCCGGGGCACGGTCTCTACATCGGCTTTCTCGCAAACGTGCCGGGCGCGGGCGCGCGCAGGGGAGTGCTCGCTCTCGAGAACCCGGCCGACAGCTTGCGCCTGCGCGGCCGGGAGCTCTACTGGCTTCGCCGGGGCGGTTTCAGCGACTCGAAGATGTCGGGCAGCGCTCTCGAGAAGGCCCTCGGCCAGCCGGCCACCCTCCGCAACGCGACCACCGTTGGAAAGATCGCGGCGAAGTACGCTTAGCGGCATGAACGCCATCCTCAACCTCGTCTGGCTCATCTGCGGCGGAGTCCTCATGGGCCTGGCCTGGTGGTGCGTCGGGCTCGTGGCCTTCGTCTCGATCGTGGGAATCCCGTGGGCCAGGGCCTGCTTCGTGATCGGAGAGCTCTGCTTCCTGCCCTTCGGGCGCGCCGTCGCGGACCGCAGCGTCGTGACCGGCAAGAGCGACGTCGGCACGGGCGCGCTCGGCGTCGTCGGCAACGTGATCTGGTTTCTGCTCTTCGGCCTCTGGCTCGCGATCGGGCACCTCGTGTCGGCGGTGCTCTGCTTCGTCACGATCATCGGGATCCCCTTCGGCCTGCAGCACCTCAAGCTCGCCGAGATCGCGCTCGCGCCGATCGGCAAGACGATCGTCATGAAGGGCCGCCGGTAGTCGCGTGAGGGTCCGGCGACTCGGGCCCGAAGACGCCGGGCTCGCCGTCGAGACGGTCCGGAGGGTCAAGTGTTCCGGAGCGGGCCCGACCTTCGGCGAGCGATACCTCGCGAGGTTTCTCGCCGCGAGGCAGAACATTCTGATCGTGGCCGAAGAGGGGGGCGCTCCGGCCGGCTTTCTGCTCGCTTACGGGCTCGATCGCGTGGATCGCGACCGGAAGATGGTGTGCCTTTACGAGATCGACGTTGCCGCGCCGCACCGGCGGCGGGGCGTGGGCAGTGCCCTGATCGAGGAGCTCAAGGCCTACTGCCGGCGCGAGGGGGTCATGAAGACCTGGGTCGTCGTCAGCCGGGCCAATGCCGCGGCGGTCCGCCTCTACGAAAGTACGGGAGCCCGGCCGAGCGTCGGGGCCGACGACGTGGTCTTCGTCTACGAGCCGCCGGGGTGATCGGGCCGGGCCCTCATCGCCTCGGCCCGCTTCCGGATCCGTGCTTCTCGAGCTTCTCGACGGGGCCGAGGATGATCCAGCCAAAGAGCGCGCCGAGGATAGGCAGCCAGACGTGGCCGAGACCGGCCCCGGTTCCGATCGCCGCGGTCAGCCAGATGCTCGCCGCGGTCGTCAGCCCGTGCACCTCGCCGCGGTCGCCGACCTTCAGGATCGTGCCGGCGCCGAGAAACCCGACCCCCGTGACGATCCCCTGGACGACGCGGCTGACGTCGGGCCCGGTCGCGCCGCTGGCCACCGCAGACAGGACGAAGAACGCCGCACCGACGGAGACGAGCATGTGCGTCCGCAGCCCCGCCGGGCTGTGGACGCGCTCCCGCTGAAATCCGACGACGGCGCCGATCAGAGCCGCGAGCGCGAGGCGCGTCCCGGAGAAGAGAAGGGCATGCGTGCCCGGCCACTGCAGGATCGGTTGTTCGGCTCCGGGCATGGTCCCTCCTCGAAGGCTTGTCAGTCGCCCGGGCCGACCATCTTCTCGGGCTTGACCTCGCGGTCGAACTCCTCGGCGGTGAGGTACCCGAGAGCGAGCACGGCTTCCTTCAAGGTCGAGCCGTCGTGGTGCGCTTTCTTGGCGATCGCGGCGGCCTTGTCGTAGCCGAGCCGCGGGGCGAGTCCCGTGACGAGCATGAGCGAGCGGCCCACGTGCTCGCGGATCCTCTCGTGGTCGGGCTCGATGCCCCGGGCGCAGTGCTCCTCGAAGGAGTCGCAGGCGTCGGCGAGCAGGCGGACCGAGCGCAGCACGTTCGAGATGATGAGCGGCTTGTAGACGTTCAGTTCGAAGTTGCCCGAGGCGCCGCCGACCGTGACGGCGACGTCGTTGCCGAAGACCTGCGCGCAGACCATCGTCAGGGCCTCGGACTGCGTCGGATTGACCTTGCCCGGCATGATCGAGGAGCCCGGCTCGTTCTCCGGGATCCGCAGCTCCCCGAGGCCCGAGCGCGGCCCCGAGGCGAGCCAGCGGACGTCGTTGGCGATCTTCATGAGTGCGGCCGCAAGCGTGCGGATCGCGCCGTGGGCGTTGACGAGCGCATCGTGCGCCGCCAGGGCCTCGAACTTGTTGGGCGCCGTGACGAAGGGGAGCCCCGTGAGCTTCGCGATCTCGCGGGCCGCCTTGTGACCGAAGTCGGCCGGAGCGTTCAGGCCCGTCCCGACGGCCGTGCCGCCGAGGGCGAGCTCGTAGAGGTGCGGCATGGCCGCCTCGACGTGCTCGAGGCAGTGGTCGAGCTGCGAGACCCAGCCCGAGATTTCCTGGCCGAGCGTCATCGGCACGGCGTCCTGGAGGTGCGTTCGGCCGATCTTGACGATCCCGGCGAATTCCTTCGCCTTGCGGTCGAGCGTGTCGCGGAGCCTGCGGACGGCGGGGACGAGGCGGTGGCGGACCTGCTCGACGGCGGCAATGTGCATCGCGGTCGGGAACGTGTCGTTCGAAGACTGGCTCTTGTTGACGTCGTCGTTCGGGTGGACGGGCTTCTTCGAGCCCAGTTCGCCGCCGAGGATCTCGATGGCGCGGTTGGAGATGACCTCGTTGGCGTTCATGTTCGTCTGCGTGCCGCTGCCCGTCTGCCAGACGACGAGAGGGAAGTGGTCGTCGAGCTTACCCGCGATCACCTCGTCGGCCGCCTCGAGGATCGCCTTCGCCTTTTCGGCGGGAAGCGCCCCGCGCTCGTGGTTCACGATCGCGCAGGCCTTCTTGAGGATGCCGAGGGCGCGGATGAGCTCCCGCGGGAACCGTTCGCCGCCGATCTTGAAGTGCTCGAGGGACCGCTCGGTCTGGGCGCCCCAGTAGCGGTCGGCAGCCACCTCCACCTTGCCCATCGTGTCCGACTCGGTGCGGGTCTTGCCGGGTTGTGTCATGTGGACCTCAGGCGCCGTCGCCCGAGCCGGCGGCGCGCCGGCCGGCCGTCAGGGCAGCCTTGACGAAATCGGCGTTCATGCGGGCGATGAATTCGACGCGGATGCCCTTGGGGCAGGCCGCCTCGCACTCGCCGTGATTGGTGCAGGTGCCGAAGCCCTCCGCATCCATCTGCGCGACCATGTGGCGCACGCGCTCGGAGCGCTCGGGCTGGCCCTGGGGCAGGAGCGCGAACTGGGACACCTTGGCGCCGACGAAGAGCATCGCCGAGGCATTGGGGCAGGCCGCGACACAGGCGCCGCATCCGATGCAGGCGGCCGCGTCCATGGCGAGGTCCGCGTTCTCCTTGCGGATCAGAATCGCGTTGCCGTCGGGCGCTCCGCCCGTGGGCGCCGAGATGAAGCCGCCGGCGGCAATGATGCGGTCGAGGGCTCCCCGGTCGACGACGAGATCCTTGATGACCGGGAAGGCCTCGGCGCGCCACGGCTCGATCGTGAGCACGTCGCCGTCCTTGAAGCTGCGCATGTGGAGCTGGCAGGCGGTCGTCCTCTCGCGGGGCCCGTGGGGGCGCCCGTTGACGACCACACCGCAGGTGCCGCAGATGCCCTCGCGGCAGTCGTGGTCGAAGGCGATGGGCTCCTGGCCCTTTTCGATCAGGCCCTCGTTGACGACGTCGAGCATCTCGAGGAACGACATTTCTTCGCTGACGCCGCCGGCTTCGTACGTGACGAAGCTCCCCGGAGCCTTCGCGTCCTTCTGGCGCCAGACCTTCAGGGTGATCTTCATTTGTAGCTCCGCACCGCGAGCTCCACGTTCTCGTAGGTCAGGGGCTCCACGTGCCGGTTGGGCTTCCTGCCGTCTCCGGTGAACTCCCAGGCGGCGACGTGGCAGAAGTCCTTGTCGTTGCGCTTGGCCTCGCCGTCGGGCATCTGGTGCTCCGTGCGGAAGTGGGAGCCGCAGGACTCGTCGCGCTCGAGCGCGTCGAGGCACATCAGCTCGCCGAGCTCGAGGAAGTCGGCCACGCGGCCGGCAAGCTCGAGCGACTGGTTGAGCTCGGCGCCGCTGCCGGGGACGAGGACGTTCTTCCAGAACTCCTCGCGCAGGCCCGGGATCATTCCCATTCCCTTTTCGAGCCCCTTACGGTCGCGCGCCATCCCGCAGTGCTCCCACATGATCTTTCCGAGCTCCCGGTGGAACGAGCTCGCGGTGCGCTTGCCGCGGATCGACAGGAGGCGCTGCGTACGCTCGGCCACCGCCTTCTCGGCGGCGCGCACGTCGGCGTGGTCGCCCGGCACCGGCGCGAACTTTTCGCGGGCGAGGTAGTTGCCGATCGTGTACGGGATCACGAAGTAGCCGTCGCCGAGGCCCTGCATCAATGCCGAGGCTCCCAACCGATTCGCTCCGTGGTCCGAGAAATTCGCCTCGCCGAGAACGAAGAGGCCGGGGATCGTGCTCATCAGGTCGTAGTCCACCCAGAGGCCGCCCATCGTGTAGTGCGACGCGGGGTAGATCCGCATCGGCACCTTGTAGGGGTCCTCGTCGGTGATGCGCTCGTACATCTCGAAGAGGTTGCCGTACTTCTCCTCGATCTTGCCCTTGCCCAGACGGGCGATCGCGTCCTGGAAGTCGAGGTAGACGCCGAGCCCCGTCGGGCCCACGCCGCGGCCCTCGTCGCAGACGCGCTTGGCCGCCCGCGAGGAGATGTCGCGCGGGGCGAGGTTGCCGAAGCTCGGGTACATGCGCTCGAGGTAGTAGTCGCGCTCCGCCTCGGGGATCTGTCCCGGCGCGCGCTTGTCGCCGACGGCCTTGGGCACCCAGATGCGGCCGTCGTTGCGCAGCGACTCGCTCATGAGCGTCAGCTTCGACTGGTACTCGCCGGTGACCGGGATGCAGGTCGGGTGGATCTGGGTGAAGCACGGGTTCGCGAAGGCGGCGCCCTTCTTGTAGGCGCGCCAGATCGCCGTCGTGTTGCAGCCCTTGGCGTAGGTGGCGAGGTAGAAGACGTTGCCGTAGCCGCCGGTCGCCAGGCACACGGCGTCGGCCAGGTGCGTCTCGACCTCTCCGGTGACCATGTCGCGCACGACGACGCCGCGCGCGCGCCCGTCCACCACGATGAGCTCCTGCATCTCGTGGCGCGCGAACATCTCGACCTGGCCGAGGCCGATCTGCCGTTCGAGCGCCTGGTAGGCCCCGAGCAGAAGCTGCTGGCCGGTCTGCCCGCGCGCGTAGAAGGTGCGCGAGACCTGCGCGCCGCCGAAGGAGCGGTTGTCGAGCAGCCCCCCGTACTCGCGCGCGAAGGGCACGCCCTGCGCCACGCACTGGTCGATGATGTTCACGGAGACTTCGGCCAGGCGGTAGACGTTGGCCTCGCGGGCGCGGAAGTCTCCCCCCTTGATCGTGTCGTAGAAGAGCCGTTGAACGCTGTCGCCGTCGTTGTGGTAGTTCTTCGCGGCGTTGATCCCGCCCTGTGCCGCGATCGAGTGCGCCCGACGCGGCGAGTCCTGGTAGCAGAAGCACTTGACCTTGTAGCCGAGCTCGGCCAGGGACGCGGCGCCGCCCGCGCCCGCCAGGCCCGACCCGACCACGATGACCGAGTACTTGCGCTTGTTGGCCGGGTTGACGAGTTTCATCTCGAAGCGGTGTTTTTCCCACTTCTTGTCGAGCGGCCCGGAGGGAATGTTCGGCTTGAGCTCCACGGTGGCGCCTCCTCGGGCTGGCGGGTGGCTTGACTACTTCACAATCCCGGCGAGCACCGCCAGGGGGAAGGAGATGTTTCCGAGAACGATGACGGCCGCGAAGATCCATGCGCCGATGTGCGCCGCCCGGATGTAGCGCGGGTGGGAGACGCCGAGCGTCTGGAACATGCTCCACACGCCGTGTTGCAGGTGCAGTCCGAGCGCCAGCATCGCCAGGATGTAGAAGAGCGAAACCGGGACAACGCGGAAGCCCTCGACGAAGTTATGGTAGACGTCGCCCTCGATGAAGCTCGGGTGCACCGTCCCGATCGTGAAATGCAGCAGGTGGTAGATCACGAAGAGCAGGATGATCACGCCGCCCCAGCGCATCGTCCGCGAGGCGTAGGTGGATTCCTTCCATTTCTGCTCGCGGTAGCCGACCGGCCGCGCCCGGCGGCTCGAGAGGGTCAGAGAAGTCGCCGACCAGATGTGCAGGGCGACGGCCGCAAGCAGGACGGCCCGCGCGATCCAGATGCCGGCGCCGTGGAGGAGCTGTCGCAGGAGGACGCCATAGTGGTTGAGGGCTTCGGGGCCCAGGTAGACCTGCAGGTTGCCGAGCATGTGGACGAAGACGAAACCGAAGAGGATGGCGCCCGTCAGGGCCATGACGACCTTGCGGCCGATCGTCGAGCCGGCGAACCCCGCTTCTGGAGCCATCCGCTCTGCCTCCCGGCGGGCCCGAAGTCCCCGCCTCCGGGATTATATGCAAGCGAGACGGCGCAGCTCGTGATGCGTCGACATGCGGAATGCGGCGGCGGGGCGCTCTTGTTTTCCTCGAAGATGAGGCGATTGCTTCTTGCCGGATGGGTGATTCTGTGCGCGGTTCCGTTCGCGCTCGCGGCGGCGGACGGTCCCGACGAGCGTCCCCTCCCGGACACGATGGTCTTTCTCGAGGAGGTCCGGCAGAACCTGCGCAGCGACCGGCTTCTCCTCGAACAGTACACGTTCACGGAGAAGCGCACCGAGCGCCGCCTCGACGGAGAGGGCGCGGTCAAGAAGACGAAGACCGAGACCTTCGAGGTCTACCCGTCCGCGGAGCCGGGGGACCTGTACCGCCGCCGGATCGCCCGCGACGGCGTCCCGATCCCGGCCGAAGAGCTCGCCGAGGAGGACCGCAAGCAGGCGGAACGCGCCGAGAAAGCGGAGCGCAAGCTCGCCGCGGAGGACGCCGCGGAGCGCGCCAGGCGCCTCGTAAAAAAGGAGGAGGACCTGCGCCAGGAGAGGGAGGTCGTCGACGAGCTGTTCCGGATGGACGACCTCGTCATGGAAGGACGCGAGATGATCGACGGCAGGCCGACGATCGTCATCGTCTTCTCGCCGCGACCTGGCTACAAGCCCGTGACCGAGGGCGGGAAGGTCCTCCAGAAGCTGGCGGGCCGCGCCTGGATCGACGAGCAGGACAAGCAGCTCGCCCGGATCGAGGCGCGCCTGATCGAGAACCTGGGCGTCGGCCCGGCCAGGCTGGCGCGGCTCCAGAAGGGGGCCACCTCGTATTTCTACCGCCGCAAGGTCAACGACGAGATCTGGCTGCCCGCCGAGGCCCGCTTCACCGGCTCCGCGAAGGTCCTGCTCGTCTTCGGCTCGAGCGTCGACGCCTTTTTCGAGTACGGCGACTACAGGAAGTTCTCCGTCGCCACCGATGAGACCATCGATCCCTGACTGGGGTCAGGTCTCTACAATTGCGGCACTTCTCAGCTCGTTATCCAGAGTTGGCGCAAATGTAGAGACCTGACCCCGCACGACGCGGCGGTATTCGGAGTCGCGCTCGAAGGGCTCGCGGCCGGACTCGCGGATGATCCGTTCGAAGTCGGCGCGGGTCAGCCCCGAGGCCGTCGTCGCGCCCGCGGCGTGGGTGATCGTCTCGTCCACGACCGTGCCCACGAGATCGTCCGCGCCGAAGAAGAGCGCCACCTGAGCGAGCTTCGCGCCGATCTGGATCCAGTAGGCCTTGATGTGCGGGACATTGTCGAGCAGCAGGCGCGAGGCCGCGATGACGCGCAGGTCGAGCTGGCCCGTCGAGGCCGGCAGGTCGGCGAGCGGAGTGTTCTCGGGATGGAAGGCGAGCGGGATCAGGCCCGGGATCCCTCCCGTTTCGTCCTGCAGGTCGCGCAGGCGCAGGAGGTGGTCCACCCGCTCCTCGGCCGTTTCGACGTGGCCATAGAGCATCGTCGCGTTGGTCTTGACGCCCTGGAGGTGACACTCGCGCGCGACCTCGAGCCACCGCTCGCCCGAGATCTTGTTCGTGCAGATGATGTCGCGCACGCGCCGGGCGAAGATCTCCGCGCCTCCACCGGGGCAGGAATCCATGCCGGCGTGCTTGAGCTGGCGGATGGCCTCGTCCACCGGCATCTTCCCGATCGAGGCGATCCAGTCGAGCTCGACCATCGTCCAGGCCTTCAGGTGGACCCCCGGGAACGTTTTCTTCAGCGCCGCGAGCAGTCCCGTGTAGTACGAGAAAGGCCACGTCGGGTGCAGGCCGCCGACGATGTGGAATTCCGTGACGGCCTCGCTGTACCCCTTGCCCGCCTCCGCGACGCACTCGTCGATCGCCATCTCGTAGCCGCCGGGCTCGTTGACCTTCTTGGCCCAGGCGCAGAGGGCGCAGTCCACCCAGCAGAGGTTTGTGGGATTCAGATACCGGTTGACGTTGTAGAAGGCGCGGTTGCCGTGAAGTCCCTCGCGGACGTGGTTGGCCAGCCGGCCGAGGCCGAGGAAGTCGCGGGTCGCAAAGAGCGCGACGCCATCGTCGAAAGAGAGGCGCTCGCCGGCGAGGACCCTTTCGGCAATCGGCTCGAGGTCCGAGCCCCGAAAGGTCGAGAGGATCTCGGTCACGGGATGGCGGGCTTGGTCACCGCCTGGAACGGGTCCTGCGAGACCGGCGCGATGTCGTCCACGAAGGGAGTGAGGTACCGGTAGCAGTCCCAGCAGTACTTCTCTTCGGCTTTGAACTGGTAATCCACGACGCGGCCGACAGCGGGGAAGTCGACGATCTCCGTGCCGCAGCGGTGGCACATGTCCTTCTGTCCCTTGATCAGCCGCCAGACGGGTCCCATGAGGCCGGAAATCGTATCAGGTTCGTGCGGCCGGAGGGATCGGCCGTCCACCCTCTCAGGCCGCTCTTTCCACGGCCTTTCCGCCCCCGAAACGCCAGGCCGCGAGCGCGGCCGCGGCGACGAGCGCCGTCCCGGCCCCGGCCAGGAACGCCGCGCGGGGTCCGAACACTTTCCACAGGACGCCGAAGAGGATCGAGGCGGGAAGGGCCGCGAGGCCCACGCTCGCGTGAAAGGCTCCGAACGCGCGGCCCCGGAACGAGGCCGGAACGAGGTCGGCGACGAGCGCGCGCTCCGCGCCCTCGGTGAGGGCGTAGAAGAACGCGTAGAACGCAAAGAGCGCCCAGATTTGCGACGGCCCCGCCACGTAGGCGAAGCCGACGTAGGCAGCCGCGTAGACGATCCAGCCTGCGAGGATCGTCCGTACGCGGCCGAGCCGGTCGGCGAGAACGCCCCCGGGCACGCCTCCGGCGGCCTTGACCCCATTGAAGAGAGCCCAGAGGAGCGGAATCTGCCACATCGGGACGCCGGCCTCACTGGCCCTGAGGAGCAGGAACGCGTCGGTCGAGCTCGCGAGCGTGAAGAGCACGAAGATCCCGATGACCGTCCAGAAGCTTCGGGGCAGCCGGCCCGCCGGCGGGGCTGCTTCCGGCGCCCGTTCTTGCCGGCGCGGCGCCTCGCGCACGCGGGCGAGGAGTACCGCGATGGCGAGCACTCCCGGTATCGCGGCCAGAAGGAAGACTGACCGCTCATCTTCGAAGACGAACTTCAACAGGAATGCGGCCAGGAGCGGCCCCGCCACGGCGCCGGCGTTGTCCATCGCGCGCTGCAGGCCGAAGGCGCGGCCGCGCTCGGCCGCCGGGACCATGTCCGCGAGCAGCGCGTCGCGGGGCGAAGTGCGGATGCCCTTGCCGACGCGGTCGGCGAACCGGATCGCGAGCACCTGCGCCCAGCTCGCCGCGAGGCCGATGAGGGGCCGGACGAAGGCCGCGATCGAGTAGCCCGCGACGACGATGGGCTTCCTCTTCCTGACGCGGTCGGACCACCAGCCCGAGGCCAGCTTCATGAACGAGGCCGTCGCCTCGGCGACCCCTTCGATCAGGCCGAGCGCCGCGGGACCCGCGTGGAGCGTGCGCGTGAGGAAGTCGGGCAGGAGCGGGTAGATCATGTCGGAGGCGACGTCCGACAGGAACGAGACCCAGCCGAGCGCCACGACACCGGGGTCCAAACGGGGTTTGGTTACGGATGACATAAAATATTAGGTAATTTCTTACATTACACTAATTTTATTAGGCATGGTTGCAGCGCTCTCGCTCATCATAATCGCGGCGTGCGTCTCCACAGCTCCGATTCCTTCATCCTCGGCACCTACGCGTTGAAGGAGACCGACCGCATCGTCTCGTTTTTGACCCGCGACTCCGGCAAGAAGCGCGGGGTCGCGCGGGGAGCGCGCCGCCCGAAGAGCGGCTTTTCAGGGGCGCTCGAGCCCATGACCGAGGCCCGCGTCGTGTACTACGAAAAGGAGGGGCGCGAGCTCGTCTCGATCAACGCCGCCGACCCCATCCGGCCTTCCTTCGCGCTCTCGAACGAGCTCGAGAAAGCGCTCCTTCTCTCGACCCTCGCCGAGAGCCTCGAGACTTTCGTCTCCGAGGCGGATCCCGCCGAGCCCTTCTATCGCCTCGCGCGCCACGCCATGGACGCGCTCTTCGCCGGCGCCCCGGCGGCGCTCGCGGCGGCTTACTTCGATGTGTGGATCCTCAAGCTCTCCGGTCTCTTCCCATCCCCGCGCGAATGCGCCGGCTGCGGGCGGCTCCTCGAGGACGCGGACCCGCTCCTCTACGACGAATCACGCCCCGGCTTCGTCGGCGCCGAGTGCCGCCGCGGCGAAGTCCTGCGGCTGACCCCGGACGCGCGGCGGACGCTCTTCGCGTTTCTCTCCGGCCCGCTCGATCCCGAGTCGCGGCCGAAGGGCTTGAACGAGATCAGCCGCGTCGCGCGCCTCGCCCGCCGGCACTTCCTGGGGCACGAGCTGAAGAGCCAACGGGTGCTGGCCGAGGTCCTCGGGTAGACGAAGTCACGCAAGGTCGCTTGGCGCGCGACTGCCTCTATGAAACGGCCAGCTCCAGCCGTTTGAGTTTCAACCTGTCGGCGCGCACATGGGCCAGGTCGTACTGCGCCTGCTGAACCAGCCAGCTCTCGGCGCTGCCCCCGAAAACCTTGGAGAGCCGCACGGCCATCTCGGGTGAGATGCCGCGCTTCGCGTTCACGAGCTCCGACAGCGTGGTGCGCGTGACTCCGAGGGCGGCGGCCGCGTCCGTGATGCTCAAGCCCAGAGGCTCGATGCACTGGCGCAGGACAAAACCGCCGGGGTGCGGGGGATTCTTCATCGGCATGGTCCGGCTCCTTTCAGTGGTAATCCACGTAATCCACGTCGGTTGCGTCATGGTCTGCAAAGCGAAAGATCACCCGCCAGTTGGCCCGGACCGTGACCGCCCAGAAGCCTTTCAACGC
>Ga0209048_10000690_pt1 | contig 35681 bp, 35 predicted proteins | sample FrelakmetCRP12CR_FD_187146 | JGI IMG/M metagenome (GOLD analysis project Ga0209048, IMG submission 187146) | Freshwater lake sediment microbial communities from the University of Notre Dame, USA, for methane emissions studies - CRP12 CR (SPAdes)... | ecosystem: Environmental > Aquatic >...
ATCGTTTCTTAGAAGATGCCAAGATTGACATCTTGATTGAACTGGAGTTAAATAGGTGATATCATGGATGTGTTATTATTAAATCCTTATGATGAAAACGCGGTGAAAAATAGTTTAGGTTTAATTACTCCTCCTTTAAACCTCATGTACCTGGCTGCAGCTCTAGAAAAGGAGTCTTTATCAGTAAAAATAATAGATGATGACCTTTTGCAGAGGGGTTACTATAAATTTGCTGAAATGGCAGCTAAAATCAACCCCAGAATTATAGGTATCACCGCCACAACCTCTACCATAAAAACTGCATTAAATTATTTAGAAGTAGTTAAAAAAATCTTACCAGAATCTTTAACTGTTATTGGTGGACCACACACTACTTTCATGCCTTTTGAAACTCTAAAAGATTCCGATGCTTTGGATATAGTAGTTTTAGGTGAAGGGGAGGAGACTATAGTTGATCTGGCAAACAATTACCACGCTGGAGAAAATATTGAGGAATATATAAGCAAGGTTAATGGCATAGCATATCGAGAAAAAAACAAGTGGGATAAGAAGGGTAAATTAAAATTAACTCAGCCTAGACCTTTGATAGAAGACCTTGACTCTTTACCATTCCCTGCCAGACATTTAGTTCCATTTGAATCCTACGGAGTTTCTAAAAATCAATCTGGGGGGATTGTGACCAGCAGGGGATGTGTCTATTCATGTGGATACTGTTCATCATCCCTGATCATGGGTAAAAAGTTCAGATCACGAAGTCCAGGCAACGTGGTGGATGAAATTGAAGAGCTGGTCTATCGGTACAATATACGGGATATTGCCTTCATGGATGACACTTTCATGCTAAATAAAACCAGGGCCCATAAAATAGCCTATGAAATTAAAGCGAGAGATTTGGATGTGAGCTTCGTAGCATCTTCTCGAGTGGACATGGTAAACAAAAATCTGCTCAGCAGTCTTAAGAATGCTGGAATGAACACTTTATATTACGGGGTTGAATCAGGGTCTCAGAGAGTTTTAAACCTCATGAAAAAGGGCATAACTCTTAAACAGGCAGAAAATGCCGTTAAAAGTGCAAAAAATGTTGGTTTAAATGTTTTAGCTTCATTTATAATAGGTTATCCTGGTGAAACGGAAGAGGAGATGAATAAGACCATTGACTTCTCCATAAAATTAGATCCTGATTATAGCCAGTACTCGATCTTGACTCCCTTCCCAGGAACCCCCATATACCATGATTTGAAGAAAAAGGGATTGATAGACACGGAAAACTGGGGAACATACACGGTTATGAAGCCTGTTCTTAAGTATGAAAAAATGGGTTTGACTAAAAAATTGGTTGAGCGAAAACTGGCCCTAGCCTACTTAAAATTCTACACCAGGCCCAACTACCTCTTGAAACACCGTCACATGTTAAGGGTCATGATAGAGACTCTGCTTCGTAGTTTTGTATTGCCAAAATTGCAGGGTAATGCTGTGAAGGGTTGGTATCAGAACTTCGAAAATCAAAGTTCCTCCAAATGATTCATCTCTAAAAAAAAGTAAGATCTAGATTCTAGGTGATTAAAAACCAGTTTTTAAGTTATTTAATTGATTTGATACCACAAAGTGGTTAAAAATGCATGCCTGCACCATGTCTTAGTATTTTTGGGGGTGAATGAGTCATATCTACTACTGTAGATGGCAATTTTCCAGGGCATGGACCTGAATCTATAATCAGGTCCGCATCCTCAACCAAACTATTCAGAGCATCTTCGACAGATTTGGGTGGCACATCACCTGATATATTGGCACTAGTGGTAGTTATAGGGAAATTAATAGAAAGTTCACTGCAGACAGGATTGTCAGGGATCCTTATACCGATTCTGTTACTAGTTGTAACCTTAGATTTGAACTGTTCTTTTTTCTCAAAAATGAGAGTATAGGGACCTGGAAGGAGCTTTTGGACGATTTTATCCATATCTCTGTTCAGAAATGCGATCTTGTGAATATCACCCACCTTAGAAAGGCAAATCGAAATAGGTTTGTGAATTGGCCTTTTTTTTAAATTGTAAACCTTTTTCACAGCTTCATCATGGAATACATTAGCTCCTAATCCATAAACGGTGTCTGTGGGATATACAACTACGCCTCCCCCTTTTAAAGTGTTTCTGGCAATTTCCATCTTATCCTTCTCAGGATTGGTTGCATCAATTTTAATCAGGTTCATCTAGATTTCCTTGACCTCAATAGTATATATCCTTTAGATACGCATTATGAATTAATGTTAAATAAACTGCGCCCACGTCTACAAGAATTTATGGAACCCCTGGCGAGGAATATCAATATAAACCCAAATATAATCACTGTAACTGGGTTAATCATAAGTCTTTTAGCTGCTTATGCCTTTGCCATGGAAAATCTATTGGCAGGGGGGTTTTTAATACTCTTAAGTGGCTTCTTTGACGTTGTAGACGGGGCAGTGGCCAAAAATAATAATACAAAAACTCAATTTGGAGGTTTCCTAGACTCCACATCTGACCGGTTCGCAGATGCATTCATAATCATCGGTATCATCTACGGAGGATATGTTAGCTGGATCTTTGGAGTTCTGGCCATTTTGGCATCTTTAAGTGTGAGTTATGTTAGGGCCAGGGCAGAGGTAGAGGGAATAAAATGCGACGTGGGATTTGCAGAGAGAGCGGAACGCCTCGTCATAATTATGGTTGGAGCTTTTTTAGGATACTTCATCAATCCCTACTTTATGACATTAGCCATAATACTGGTTATGGTTCTTGGATTTTTGACAGTAGCTCAAAGAGTTTACCATTCATGGAAGGAGCTTAAGGAAGTTTGAAGATAAATAATCCAAGCTTTGAATATAACAGAAGCAAGTAAATTCTATCAGCGTTTATAAAGATATTTTTAAGGAGTTTATGTCTTATAAATAAGTTGAATATGTTCTGAAGGAATTTTAGAGTGTAGGGCTAAATGAAGTGGTTAAATGGATGCACTAGATAGAATTAAAAAGGACTTGGAGCTTTTTGCAAAAAATATAAAAGAAATAGAGTCCATAAAACTCCATGTAAAGGAGGAAAAAATAGTTAAAATGGCCCGAAACTACACTGCTGACACGGGATACTACTTGGAGAAGGAAGATTATATTACTGCCTTTGGCTGCATTACTTATGCTCATGGGCTGCTGGATGCGGTGCGCCTTTTACATCATCTCATATAATTATGGCTTAAAGTCTATAATGAACTCTGAAGTAATAATAAGAGATAATAAGAGAGATAAATATGAGGAAGATCTTTAGCCGAGAATCTAACGTAGAAAAACACTCTCATGAACACGTAGAACTTGTATATCAGTGCGTTTGGAAACTTAAAGAATTGATGACACCTTTTTACCAGGGCGATTTTGATATATTGGATGCAAGAGTAGAGGAGATGTCGCAACTTGAGCATCAGGCCGACGAAATCCGCAGAAAAATGGAAATTGAATTCTTCAAGGGAGCTTTCCTTCCATTTGACCGGGAAGATCGTATCATACTGGCTGAATTAGTGGATAGTGTGGCGGATATGGCTCAGGAAGCGGCTTATGGAATTAGCCTCAGCCGTATAACCTTCCCTGCCCAATACCATGATGATTTCTCAGAACTGGTAGACGAGGTTTGCGACTCAATATCAGTCCTCAAGGAATGCGTGGCACTGCTGGATGAGGACCTTGAACAGGCTATACATAAAGCCCACGAGGTCGAAGTCCGGGAAGAAAAAGTGGATCGCATCGAGAGAGAAATAATAAAGAGATTATACCAATCCTACCGGGACGATGAATTTGGTATTCTAAAATTAATAGAGTTAAAAGAAATGGTTTTGCGTATGGGCAACATAGTAGACCGGGCTGAGGATGCTTCAGACCGGATCCCCATTATTGTAGCTAAAAGAAGAGGCTAACTCCTTAAGATGAATTATAAGGATTCCAGACTAGAAGAAGCTAGTAGAGACTTCAGATACTTACTAAACCAGGGTTACCCTCGAAAAGGAGCTTTAAAATTCGTGGGAGACCATTACCTTCTCGAAGGGATTTCAAGAAACTACCTTTATCGTACAGTTTTTTCCAAAGAGCAGGCAGAAAATAGGAAAATGAAACTGGTCCTTTTAGCAGATATAAAGGATAATATCGTTTTTATTGATGGTTATAATGTCCTAATTACCCTAGAAAGTATCTGCAGCGGAGAGAACGGACAGATTGTAAAAGGAGATGATGGAGTTATAAGAGATATCAAAGCTGTTTTTGGAAAATACAGAGGTAATGAAATGACTAAAGGTGTTTTGAATGCCCTTATATCCCTCCTTAAACTATATCATCCTTTGGCTGTGCTGGTTTTTTATGATCGTCAAGTTAGTTTGAGTGGTGAACTAGCAAAGCTGACCCGGGAAATTATGGCAATGCATGGAGTTAAAGGTACAGCCGAAACTTCAGAAAATGTTGATTTTCAGCTGGTTCATTTATCAAGGGATGTGGAGGGGATTGTTGCCACCAGCGATGGCGTAATTATGGATAAAGTGGATAAGATCATAGATATACCGAGTTATGTATCCAGAACTAAATAAAAAAACAGATTAAAGTTTTTATGCATTTAGAATCTTATGTAACTTTTCTATCCGCTGATTATTAGAATAATTTTTGAGAATATAATTTTCATTTTAAAAAATATAAAAAATGTTTAAAAAAGAAATTTATAATGAATTTTAATCCATATCCTCAAATCGTCCTTCTAACTTCTTCAAAACACCAGGTAAGGTAGTGTATTCCATTTCATCCGCTGGAAGTCTGTGGGGCTCGAAGGGTCCGTGTCTACGCATGTATTCTGCTATTTCAGATGCTAAGTTGCGAGACCTGTCAAATGAAGGGTCATCGAAGAGGTCCATTGGCCCTATGAGCTTTCCGTTAGACACCTGAAAGCCCAAGCTAATAACCCTAGGTGGTCCGTCGAAGCGTATTGGATGGGAGTTCGGCTGGCTTACAGGCATTAATGGTCCGTTGTGAGAGCCTCTCATCCACCCCCCTACCAAGTGAGGTAGAGCAAATGGTTCTACAACCTCTCCAGCAGCTGGGAATCCTGATTGTGAGCGTACAATAGCCACAGGATCGTCCTTACCAACATATTTGCCAGCTATGAGGTTCAATCTATCTGTGCTTACGGAGGCAGCGATTTCGTTGTCGGAGCGTCGTGTAATATGTTTGATAACATAGCGACTGATTGTACCTAAAAGAGCAAGTAAGTCATACATTTCATCTGGACAGGACAGTGTGACCTTTTTATGCTCCATTACATCAAAGACCTCGAAGTCGTATCCTCCATGCAGAGAAGGATCAACTATCAGTCCGGCAGTGTTGAAGGGATCTGCAAACATTCTGAATATAGGCAAGTTGAAGGCTCCAGGTTCTGTCTTATCCATACAGAAAATGATTAACGGGTCGGAAGGTCTTTCTTTGAATTCCATTTCAGCACAGCCAGGACCCATGCCCTTTATATTACCTGAAAATGTGTCAGAAAGAAGATCTTGACCTGCCCCATATAATTTTAATTCTCTAGCAAGTTCGGTGGACTGAGTAAAGGCATTCCAGGCCAATCCATGGATTTCTTCGTTTTCCTCGCCCTGATGGTGGGTCATGATCAGATCTATGTCATCTCCGCAATTGGTTACGTGGTAATCTGTCAGGAGTTCATTCTTAAGTGCTTCACCCAGTATCTCGTCACATTTATCCAGTAATGCCGGATGAACCTGAACATGCCCTGCAACACTACCAACATCTGCTTTTATTACACTAACCGTGGTTTTCATATCTATGCACCTCCAAAAAAATCATGAACGCTAAAAACTCATTTTAAAGCTTAGAAAGGGTTTTTCACGTCCATTATACACAAAACCATTATCTTTTGAGAAAAAAGGCCTAGTAACAGCTTATAACTGTATCTACCAACCCCTTCTTATGGGTTAAATTATGTAGAAGATGTTTATATATAACTTACTATGTCCCTTCACGCCCCATCTTTGAGTAATCCCTATTAACTTTCTCTAATTTTTTTCGGACCTCGGAAGCCATCTTTTGGGTAGAGGATGTTCCCCCCAGATCTTGTGTGAGAACCTTCCCTTCTCTCAGGACCTTGAACAGTGCTTCTTCCAGTTTTAAGGACTCTCGGTACTCTCCCAAGTATTGTAACATGAGGCTAGCCGATAATATCATAGCTGTGGGATTAGCTATTCCCTGGCCTGCTATATCTGGAGCAGATCCATGGACCGGTTCAAAAAGCCCATTTTCATCACCAATATTTGCTGAAGGCACCATACCTAATCCACCCACCAGTCCAGCGGCTTCATCAGATAATATATCTCCAAAGAGGTTGGTGGTTACCAGTACCTGAAAACGATGAGGTTGGGTAATCATGAACATGGCAGCTGCATCCACGTACATTTCTTCAGCATCAATTCCGGGGTAACTATCCGCTACATTCCAAAATGCTTTCCTGAATATACCATCGGTTTTACGAAGCACGTTGGCCTTGTGAACTGCAGTAACCTTATTTCTACCGGTTTTAATGGCCTGTTCAAATGCAAACCTGCATATCCTCTCTGAGGCATTCCTGGTGATCTTCCGGAGTGCTATCGCCCCCTCTCCCCCCATTATGTATTCTTCCTTGCCAGAATAAAGACCTTCACTGTTCTCCCTAACTATAAAAAAATCCAGATCCGAATATATGGATTTAACTCCCGGATATGATTTTAGAGGCCTCAGGTTAGCGTAAAGATTCATCACCTTCCTGAGTGTTATGATAGCACTTTTTTGCCCTGAGACGGTAGTAACAGCTCCGAAAAGAGTAGCATCCGCCTTTCTAGCCATTTCAATGGTTTCATCAGGGATGGTGGTCCCCATGGCATGGAAGCATGCATTACCAGCCCAAGCTTTTTGATAGTCAAATTTAAGGTTAGATGCTTCCAGAACGTGCAAAGCAGCATCCATCACCTCCGGACCTATGCCATCCCCCGGTATTAAGGTTATTCTGTACATAATACTCTTTATATCATCCATTAATCACCAATTATGATCAACAATTATAGGATCTCTAGTTATTGTTATAATTAATATTTAAATTGTAAAAATTTAAATGAAAAAATTGACAACAACTTCGTTGCCACCCTACTAATTAAATGGAATAATACCCAAAAAATTTCTTTTAATTGAAATTTAGATAAAGCAAAAATATATGGCTTATAAACCAGATAAAATATTATTAATAAATTCTGGACAATTTTAGAGAAATAATTATTTTTAACCTAAACAACCTCTATTTAAAAGATCTGGGGAGTTAAAGTATGGAAGTTGAAAAAAACGTGGAAAGACTAATTCAGACCCTGAGAGATGATGATGAACATGTGCGAGTGCAGGCTTCAGAACTTCTAGAGGAAATTGGTGAACCAGCAGTTGACCAGCTAATTGATGCTCTAGATGACGAAAACAAAAATGTGCGCAGGGGAGCTGCCAGAGTTCTTGGAACTGTTGGAGACTCTAAAGCTATTAAACCACTGATAAATGCTTTAAAGGATGATAACAAGTGGGTACGTCGTGAAACATCAGGAGCATTGAGTAAAATGGGAGATGATGCCGTAGATCCCCTTATCATGACACTGCAAGATGAAGATTGGAGAGTTAGAGGAGGGGCTGCTTGGGCTCTTAGCAGCATTCAGAACCCTAATTCAGTTGATGCTTTAATTGAAGCCATGAAGGATAAAAGTGGGTTCGTCCGTGCGGGTGCTGCTATGGCACTTGGGAGAATAGGTGGGGATAAGGCTGAAAAAGCCCTTAAAGAAGCCTTGAATGATAAAAGTGGATATGTACGTAAAGTAGCAGATAACTTTGTTAATCAGAAATAGTTCCCCCTATCTATGATAAATTTAAGGTTTAAGGTGTTAAGTTGAAGGTTAGCGTAATTGGTGCATCTGGTAGAGTAGGTAGGGCCGCAGCCTTCTCTATGGCTGAGGAAGACTTAGTTAACAACCTGGTACTTATATCCCGGGAGAGAAGTCTGAGTCAGATAGAGGGAGAAGCTCTAGACATGTCAGATGCCCTGGCAGCCAAAGACATAAGAGTTTCCATCATTTCCTCCTGTAATTGGGAGGAAACCAAAGACTCCGATATCGTGGTTATCAGTGCAGGGATACCTCGCAAAGCCGACATGGACCGTGTGGACTTGGCCATTCCTAATGCCAGGATCATAGCCAATTACTCAAAAATGATAGCAAAAAGTGCACCTGAGTCCATAATCCTAGTTATAACTAACCCCGTGGATATCATGACATACGTGGCCTATAAAGCCTCTGGTTTCCCAAGGAACAGAGTTGTTGGTCTAGGAAATCACTTGGATTCCCTAAGACTCAAGAACTTTGTTGCCGAGCATTTCGATGTTCACGTCCGAGAGGTCCACACTAGAATCATAGGAGAACATGGAAATCATATGGTTCCGCTATTAAGTTCGAGTTCAATTGGAGGCATATTAATGAAGTACTACGACGAATACGAAACCTTCGATCTGGAACGCGCCACCGGGAAGGTTAAAGGCGCTGGTACCTACGTCATAGGTAAGAAAGGTGCTACTGAATACGGACCTGCCTTCGCTATCTCCAATATCATCAAAACCATCCTCAGGGATGAGAAAAAAATACCCACCCTCACAACTTATTTAGATGGAGAAATTGGGGGAATAGAAGATGTTTGCCTTGGTGTACCAGTTAAACTTGGAAGAAACGGTGTGGAACAAATAATCTCACTTAAAATGAGTAATGAAGAAACAAGAGGGTTTTTAGAAGCGGCAAAAATCGTAAAAAAAGCCACGGATGAAGTGATGGCTTCTCTTAAAGAATTTGAATGATCGAGGAAAATTAATTAATTATATGAATTAAATTATGATTCTATGATTTATTGTATTGTTTTAACCAATTCAAAGAATAATAAATTAAGTAATTTCAAAACTTTCGTATTCTTCGATTAATGTTGCATACCGTAACTCATTTGCTGCTATTGGTGTTAGTGTTGTTAATAGTTGTAGTTGTAGCACTTTTCTTGGTATTATTGACTTTTTTGATGGTGGTAGAGACTTTATTTTGTGCGGTTTGGGTTTGTGTGGTCTGTAAACCTGTGGAACCTGAATTATTGCTCTTATTGGTCACATTTAGGGTAAAGTTACCCGGAGAATTGACTATTCCCATGAAATAACCGCCAACAAATGCTAAAATTATTATTATCCCTATTAAAGCTATTTGTAAATTCTGCATAGCATAATCTCCTATTCCAAATGATCCCGATAAATTTAATGTTTAATTTTCTATATCATTGCCTCTAAATAAGCTTATCCCTAAGTAATAAAATTACCATACACAAAATTTATATAACTGTTCATTGTAACTAATATATAAGCATCTTTTTTAAACATTGTATAAATAAAAGAGGGTATCAGCAGTTATATTTCAAAGATATCCCTTATCGGAAAATAATTTCCGGTAAGTATATATTATATAATTAGCTAATATTATCTGCTCCAGTCAAGAACAAGGAGCCACCCAGAAGAGGAAGGGAAAAATGATCAAAATTGGAGTTTTAGACTTACAAGGAGACGTGTCAGAACACTTGGAAATGACAAAAAAGGCCACTAAGAACATAAATCTTAGGGCTAAGGTTTCGATGGTGAAAACCGCCCAGGAAGTGGCTGAATGTAATGCCATCATCATTTCCGGAGGGGAAAGCACGGTAATCGGTAAATTAATGGAAGAGGAGAGTATAATCACAATAGTTAAGCAAAATAAGATCCCTGTATTTGGAACCTGCGCTGGAATGATTCTCTTAGGCAGGGAAACCAACTACAAACAACCTTTAATGGGCTTAATACCCATGAAGGTTAAAAGAAACGGGTTTGGAAGACAAAAAATCTCATTTGAAGCCGAAATAGATATTTTTGGGGACACATATCCCGGAGTGTTTATAAGAGCACCCTATGCCTATGATGTAAAGGAAGAAGCAAATATACTGAGCCAAATTCAAGATAAAGTAGTTGCTGTGGCCCATAATGGGAATTTAGCCATCGCATTTCACCCTGAACTTACTGAAGACACCAGAATTCATGAATATTTCTTAAAGGAGGTAGCTAAGTGTGTGGAATAGCAGGAATAGTATTTAAAGATAAAAAACTTCATCCTGTGGGTCGGTTCATGACCCACATGCTAATCGCTTTACAACATCGAGGCCCCGATTCAGCAGGATTTGCCATATATGGTGGTTTAGGGCTGGAGGAAAACGAATATCTGTTAAACATAGAAGTTAAAGAAAAACCAAAACTCTTAGAAGAAGTGAAAAGTAGGGTAAGCGCCGCCTTCCCCATCGAGAGCGAGGAAATCATTCCGTCGGTGGAAAACTACAACATTTACCGCTGCAAAGTTTCCCTAAACTCTTTTTCCCAATTGAAACCATTAATAATGGATATAGATAAAATAGATGATGTTATCGTACTTAACGGAGCACATTCATTTGAGATGATAAAGGATGTTGGATTGGTGAAGGATATCGCTGCCCGTTACGATACCGAGTCCAAACTAGGTACCCATGCAATAGGCCACACCCGCTTCTCCACTGAGAGTATCGTGGACCGATACCACGCCCACCCCTTCCAGAGCTATATCATCCCCGACATCACAGTGGTGCACAACGGTCAGATCACTAACTATTGGAAGATAAGGGACCCCCTAGAACGTAAGGGTCATACCTTTGAGACCACCAACGACACCGAGTGCATCGTCCACTACATTGCCGACAAATTGGCCCAGAAATACTCTTTAGAGGAAGCCTTGGAAGAGTCGGTTAAGGACATGGATGGTCCCTTTTCCTATGTTGTAGGCACGCCCAATGGAGTGGGTATTGCCAAAGATCAACTAGGTCTTCGTCCAGGCGTAATGGCCGAGAATGATGAAGTATTCGCCATTGCCTCTGAAGAAGTTGCCCTCCGTGAAGTGATGGACACCTCTGAGATTGATCAGATATCACCTGGAGAAACCAGGGCCTACACCATCTAGGAGTTGAGAATTATGCAGGAATTCAAAATCGACGCTAATCAAAAAACACCCAGGGAAGTTAACCGATCTCTAAGACAGGCAGCCACTGAAAATGATCTTATTACAATTGAAAACCCTAATGCCATGCATTACTTGGCAGCAGGGCTTATCGAACCCGTAGAAGTAATAATTGACGGTTCAGCAGGATATTTCGTCGGTACCATGATCCACGGAGCCCGTTTGCACATTAATGGGAACGCCGGCTGGTTTCCCGCAGACAACATGACCGCTGGAGAAGTTATAATCGATGGCTCCGCAGGAGACGGAGTGGGCCAGGGAATCTACGGAGGGATAGTAGTAGTCCGTAAAGACGTGGGATCACGTACTGGTGAGATCATGAAAAATGGAACCATCATCGTGGGAGGGAACTCCGGGTTTATGAGTGGTCTTTACATGATGGGAGGCAGAATCGTTGTATTAGGAGATATCAGCGATGATGCTGGCGAGTCCATTATCAGGGGGGCCATCTACGTGGGTGGTGATATTAAAAGCCTGGGTAAAAACGCCAAAGTAGAGGAACTAGACCCTGAAGAAAGGATTGAACTCAAAGAACTCTTAACAAAATATGATTTTGAGCTAAAAGAAGAAAAATACCACAAATTCCGTAAGATAGTACCCCGCAGTGCCCGACCATTCTACGGCCAAGAATCAGAGGAGGGATAGATATGAAAGCTCAGAACCATGAGATGCAGAAAGTTGCCCTGGTGGGCACCCCATGTCATATCATCGCCGCGGAAAAAATGGAACGTTATTCTGATATTCTTGGCGATTCTCCTGTGGATTTCAAGCTAGGACTTTTTTGTATGGAGAATTTCTCATACACCTACCTCCAAGAGTTTCTCAAAGAACAAAACATTGACATGAGTGAGGTGAAAGAGTTCCGAGTGGAAAAAGGTCAATTCTGGGCCTATCTGAAGAATGGTGATGTTTTCAAAATTCCACTATCCAAAGTCAAGGTCTGCATGCGGAAAAACTGCCAGATCTGCATGGATTACACCTCAGAACTGGCAGACCTATCGGTGGGATCAGTGGGATCACCGAAAGGGTGGTCTACCATCATCGCCAGAAGTGAAAAAGGTCTGAGAGTTCTCAAGGCTGCCGAAAATGAGGGATATGTTGAGATTAATCCCATAGAACCTGCAGGAATCAAATTAATTGAGAAACTGGCTAGTGGTAAGAAGAATGAGAATAAAGAAGAGATAAAAAACAGGGAATCCGTAGCCCGTCCCGTGCTATACCGAAGGTACATAAACGAAGAAGAATTTCGAGAAGAAGTCTCTAAAGCCCAATTCATCGATTTGAAAGCAGATGTGATCGACGTTGGAAGCTGTGTACTTTGTGGTGCCTGTTATTATGTCTGCCCCGAAAATATTGTAGCTATCAATAACCGGAAACCAGAGTTAAAAGGAAATTGTCCCCCTGAATGTAATTTATGCTATGTAGCATGTCCCCGCACCTACTTACCTCAGGATGTTCTAAACAGAGATCTGGATCAGAAACCCTTAGGAGACTACTTGAAGATAGTTTCTGCCCATGCACCCAACATAGAGGGACAAGACGGAGGGGTGGCAACTGCCATTTTGAATTACTTATTAGATCATAATATTGACGAACAGATAGTGGTTGTGGATAAAAAGGATGAAAATACGTGGAAACCGGAGGCCAAACTCACCTCTAATGTGGAAGACGTGAAAAAGGCCGCAGGTACCAAATATTCCGCCTGTCCCGTGTTCAAAGCATTTAAAGATGAATATGAAAAGGAGACATCATAAATGCCCTTCAAAATTGAAAGAAACCAGGATCTCTGCCGCAGAAACTTCAACCGTCCTGGCTGTTGCTGGTATCTGTGTGATAATCAGGATGAAAAACTGTGTCAAAACTGTTATTCCTGCTATAATAACTGTCCTCATGATGTATTCGAGATTGTGGATGATGAACCCTATCCTCTGCATCACGAAAACTGTGTTGGTTGCCGTATCTGTGAAGAGATGTGTCCTAATGAAGCCATAGAAGTTAACGCAGTCCCAGAAGACCGGAGGAACGTGTGGAGCTTCACCGATCTGGTGGAGATTAACCGCAAATCTACTGAAGGAAGCTACAAGGTCCGGGGCTGTGGTGCTACCCGAGTAATACCTACGTTCGACGACCTTGTTATTGTACCTGCTCAGGTTTCTAGGCCACCTATAGACAAGTACAGGGAACCCTGCAACACCCGAGTCGTTTTAGGTGATCGTTACGCTGAGAGACCACTGATCCTTGACACTCCCATAATGATCGCCGCCATGAGCTTTGGAGCACTCTCCAAAGAAGCTAAGATCGCCTTGGCTATGGGAGCCACCCTAGCCGGTACTGCTACAAACACTGGAGAAGGAGGAATGCTTCCTGAAGAAAGGAAATACGCCAGTAAACTCATAGCACAATATGCTTCAGGCCGTTTCGGCGTCAGCGCAGCTTACCTAAATAATTCCGATGCCGTGGAGATCAAAATTGGCCAAGGAGCCAAATCAGGGATGGGAGGTCACCTCCTAGGAGAAAAAGTAACCGCTGAAGTCTCCAAAATCAGGATGATACCCGAAGGCACCGACGCCCTCAGCCCAGCCCGCCACATGGATATTGTAGGACCTGAAGATCTGAGCATGAAGATTAGTCAGCTACGGGAGATCACCGATTGGAAAGTGCCTATCATGGTGAAATTCACCAGCGGACGAGTCAGCGACGACGTGAAAATCGCTGCCAAAGCTGGAGCCGACATTGTCGTGGTGGACGGAATGCAGGGAGGAACCGGAGCCGGACCTGATATAGTCACAGAACACTGCGGAGTACCAACCATCGCCGGGATTGTGGAAGCCGATGAAGCCCTGAAACACCTTAATCTTCGGGAAGAAGTTAGCCTTGTAGCCGCCGGGGGCATAAGAAATGGTGCAGACGTTGCCAAGGCCATAGCTCTTGGTGCTGATGCGTGTTACATTGCCACCAGCGCCCTGGTCAGCATTGGTTGTAGAGTGTGTCAGATGTGTTACGCAGGAACCTGCCGTAAGGGGATTGCCACCCAGAACCCACAACTAAGGAGGCGATTGGATTATTTGGAAGGTGGTAAGAGAGTGGCCCGCTACATAGAGGCCATGACTGAGGAAGCAGTCATGCTAACCCAACAGGCAGGTAACACTGACCTCCTTAAACTGGAGAAAGATGACCTTCGAGCTATTACCGTGGAAGCCTCCGCCATGACCGGTGTGAAATTCGCTGGATTAGAAGCACCTATAAAGAGTTAAAGGGCTCAAATAGTCCTTTATTTATTATTTCTTTTCTTTTTCATTCTATAGGAAAAAATTTCTTGCTGATTTGGAATTTTTGATTCTAGATAAAAAATATTTATTTCCATGAATTATTAGTTATTAAATCTGATTCTCAACCTTATGCAAAAGTTATATATACAGCAAAATTTATAATCGGAAATAGGTTGCCTCCATCATATTGCCAGCAAACGTCTCCTGCAATAATTCATACTGATGGAAACCTATTAAACTTTCTAAAACTTCAAAACGGTATATAAAATTAATAGGGGGAAAAATCAATGGATCCTGTTCTTAATACTGGTGATACAGCCTGGATGCTCATATCCACAGCCTTAGTGATACTGATGACCATACCTGGTGTGGCCCTGTTTTATGGGGGACTTATCCGCCGAGAAAATGTTTTAAACACTATATTTCTTTCTTTAGTTAGTTTCTCCATAGTTGGAGTGCTTTGGTTTATTTACGGCTACGACTTAGCCTTTGGACACGACCTTTGGGGTTTCTTAGGTGCATTAACCAACCCTTTTTTCAATGGAGTAGTTGAGTCTGGTGCCCTCTCCAGCTACGCTCCTACCATACCCCAGGCACTCTACGCCGTGTTCCAAATGACTTTCGCAGCAATAACTGTGGCCCTGATCTCCGGAGCCGTAGTGGAAAGAATGAAGTTCTCTGCTTGGCTGGCTTTCATACCTATCTGGTTAACCCTAGTTTACCTACCGATAGCACATTGGATGTGGGGTGGAGGATGGCTCTTTCAGATGGGTGCCCTGGACTTTGCAGGAGGTACCGTGGTACACATTAATTGTGGTATGGCAGCACTGGCCTTGGTGCTTCTAATGGGAGCCCGTAGAAACGCAAAATTACTCCCTCATCATTTGGGATACTCAGTAATTGGTGCTGGGCTTCTGTGGTTTGGTTGGTTCGGTTTTAACGCTGGTTCTGCCCTAGGAGCATCTAATCTGGCAGTTTCTGCCATGATAGTCACCAATACCTCCGCCTGTGTGGGTATGCTCACTTGGATGCTAATGGACAAGATCAACACCGGAAAACCCACCTTATTGGGCGCCCTTTCCGGTGCAATAGCTGGCTTAGCTGCCATAACTCCCGCTGCAGGATATGTTAATCTCACATCAGCTATGGTAATTGGTTTTGTGGCATCAGTATTGGGTTACTATGCAGTATCTCACCTGAAACCTCGCCTGGGATACGACGATGCCCTGGATGTATTTGGGATCCACGGAGTGTCTGGTATAGTGGGAACTCTAGCTGTAGGTATATTCGCCACCCCCCTCATAAACAGTGCCATCAAGGGAGGTCTGATAGCCGGCAACCCCGGTCAAATCCTTATTCAACTTCTGGCCATAGTAGTCATCGCAGCTTACTCCTTCATCATGACCCTAGTCATTGGAAAAATCATTGACAAAACAATTGGTCTAAGGGTGGATGATGAACATGAGATCCAGGGACTGGACATTAACCAACACGAGGAATCCGGTTACAGACTAACATAGGGCAAGCTATAAAAGAAGAGTTTGTTAAACTCTAAAACATCAGAGAAAGAAGGTATCAAGATGAAGAAGATCATAACCATCATCAGACCGTATAAACTGGAAGACGTGAAGCAAGCCCTAGAAGAAATTGGATGCCATGGTATTACAGTTAAGGACGTTAAAGGCCGGGGGGCACAACTAGGAATTACGGAAAGCTACCGAGGGAAAGATTATAATGTGGACCTTCTACCAAAAATCGAGCTTGAAATAGTTGCTAAAACGGAAGATGTAGAAGAAATAATTGAAACCATTATAAAAAAAGCGCAAACTGGATGTATCGGTGATGGGAAGATTTTCATCTCTACAGTTGAAGAAGTGATACGCATCCGCACTGGTGAGAGAGGAAATAAAGCCATCTAATCTCTTTTTATTTTCTTTGAGTAATTTGGTTATTTTTGATTAAATTAAAGGAGATTTTTAGATTACTCTATTTATTGTAGTTTGCTCAGCTGCTATATAGAAATATTGAAATTTTACATATTCTGGCTAGAAAAATGATCATAATCGAAACTTTTATATGTAATTGTTGGCAATATATTATCGGAAGTATGCTTCCGCTATCCGTTAAGGTAGATTGAATTTTTTAGAAGTGAATTCCTTATAAACTGAACTAGATGAATAATTGCCAAAGATTCTAATAAATAACCCCTACCAATAATAGCCTGGATATTATCTTTGTTAAATCAAAAAAGCCGCCAAAATGTGGAGTAAATGAGTTCTTATTGAAACGAAAATTAAAACATAAACAAAAAGGAGGAAAAATTAATGGATCCCACTTTAAATTCTGGTGACACAGCCTGGATGCTCACATCCACCGCCCTGGTAATGTTAATGACCATACCCGGTGTGGCGCTATTCTATGGTGGTCTCACCAAAAAAGTGAACGTATTAAACACCATGTTTTTATCCCTGATTGCCTTCGCCATAACCAGCATCATCTGGGTGCTTTATGGCTATCAGTTCGCCTTCGGAACTAACATATTGGGAGGAATAATTGGAAATCCCGTTAATTTACTTTATAATGGAATAGGAGTGGACCAGCTTTCCACCCTAGCCCCTACCATACCAGAAAGCGTGTATATTGCCTTTCAGATGGTTTTCGCTGCCATCACCATCGCCCTTATATCAGGTGCTATAGTCGAGCGGATGAAGTTCTCATCCTGGTTGATCTTCATTGTAGCTTGGATCTCTGTGGTCTATGTTCCTGTAGCCCACTGGGTATGGGGAGGAGGATGGTTAGCACAACTAGGAGCCCTGGATTTCGCCGGGGGTACGGTAGTTCACCTTAACTCAGGTGTAGCTGCCCTGGCTCTGGCTCTGCTCCTGGGACGTCGTAAGGATACTAAATTATTACCACACCACCTGGGATACTCATTTATAGGGGCAGCACTATTATGGTTCGGTTGGTTCGGATTCAACGCCGGATCCGCTTTAGCAGCCAATGGACTGGCTGGTTCGGCATTTTTAGTGACCAATACCGCTACTGCGGCGGGGATGATCTCCTGGATCATTATTGACTATCTGAAAACTGGTAAGCCAACCTTACTGGGTGCCTTATCCGGTGCAATAGCTGGTTTAGTCGCCATAACCCCTGCTGCAGGTTTTGTCACGGTGCAAGGTGCCATTATAATTGGCCTGGTGACCTCATTTGTCTCCTACACCGCCATAAGCTTCCTGAAACCACGTCTGGGATATGATGATGCGTTGGATGTGTTTGGTATTCATGGAATGTCAGGCCTATGGGGAGCACTAGCCACTGGTTTGTTCGCGGCACCATTCATCAACAAACTAGGAACAGGTGTGTTCTATGGAAACCCCGGCCAACTATCAATTCAGATCTTGGCAGTAGTTGCTGTAGGTGGATACTCATTCATCATGACCCTTATAATTGGTAAAATAATAGATCTAGCTATGGGTCTTCGTGTGGAGGATAAGGAAGAAATTGAGGGACTGGACACCACCCAACACGAGGAGTCAGGTTACCGCATTTAGAGGTGATTAAATGAAAGAGATTGTTGCCATAATACGACCTAACAAATTAGATGAAGTGAAAGACGCCCTGGAAAAAATCGGATGCCACGGTATAACTGTGACGGAAGTGAAGGGCCGTGGACGTCAACTGGGCATAACAGAAAGCTACCGAGGGAGCGACTACCGCATAGACATGCTTCCCAAAACCAGGCTGGAAATCATCGTCAAGGACCAGGATTTAGATGAAGTAGTTAACATTTTGCTGGAAACTGCCCAAACTGGAGATATTGGAGACGGTAAGATTTTTATATCCGCCGTGGAAGACGTGGTACGGATCCGTACCGGAGAAAGGGGAGAAAAGGCCGTTTAACGCTCCTAAACCCTTTTTATTCTTTTTTCTTTTAATTATTTTCCTTTTCATCTACTTACTTGCTTAGCGCAAAATTTATCTTTTCACTTTCCCTACCTATTCATGGAGTATGCATATGCCAGAACTTCCCAGCGTGGAGATCATCAAACGTTACTTTGATAGAAAAGCCCTAAAACAGAGAATTCAATCTCTAGAAATTTTTAGTCCTGAAATGTTAGTGGAAACCAGTCCACAGGAGATGAAAAAGTGTCTGGTTGGTCAGATGTTTGTGGGAAGTCAGCGTTATGGTAAGTACCTCTTCGGAGAGTTGGATGATAATACTTTTTTAGTTATGCACTTTGGCATGACTGGCTACCTACATTATGGTTCTTCAATAATGTCAGGCCACCCTCGTCTCATGTTATCTTTTTCTAATGGCAACCACCTAATCTTTGATGATGCCCGAAAGTTCGGCAAGCTAGGCCTGACAGGCAACCCTGACATATTCATCACTGAAAAGAAATTGGGCCCTGATGCCCTGGAAGTAAATTTAAAAACATTCTATAAGATATTCCAGAGACGGAACGGGATGATCAAGCCCTTGATTATAAACCAAAACTTGATAGCCGGCATTGGTAACCTTTACGCAGACGAAATCCTCTACCAGAGCAGGGTGCACCCTCTGACCCCTGCCCATCATTTGAAGCTCCGGGATTGGGAGCGGCTTTTTAAGGAGATGAAAAAGGTCCTAAAAATGGCCATAAAATACCAGGATCAGCCAGGAGCCTTTCCAAGCCGTTTCCTCCTACCGCACCGAAATATAGGTGGTACTTGTCCTGAAGGAGGGAATGTGGAGATTATTAAGGTGGGAGGACGCACTACTTATATCTGTCCCCAAAAACAAAAGATAAAGTAAGCCAAAATTAGAACTCTTTAGTCAAATCCATAAGCATGAAATTTATAGCAGTAGAGCTTGGTATTGGTGGTCCTAATCACTGCCTTAGCTGAATTTATGAACCAGCAGCAGAATACAAAAAGGAATAACTACTCTAAGTGATTAACCAGACCTCAAACAACACTGCTACAAATAAAACTATCATAAATCCCTTGGAAGCCTAGGAAAATGCCCAAAAATTTAGTGCAGAACCTGTTGCCACAGTTGGAATACCCAAGTTGTTCAATGAGAGCGGCGGTTTGAACTAAGCAGTGCCAGTGGTCATGAACAACATTAAAATAGGAGAAATTGAAATCAACGCCCTACTGGTGAAAACCTGGGAGGATCAGGTGAATAAAAATTAAATTGAATGTTTCAGAACCCAAACTCCATTAATTTTATATCTTGTTGACTTTTATCTAAAGTTCTCATCTGACTCCAAGAATAATTTCAGAGATTATTTTCTAAGGTATTTAGTAAATAAATTAGAATTTATACAACATTCTGTTTAAAGAATTAGGAGAGGGTTGACACGGACAATCCCGATGAAAGAGCAGAGATTATTAAAAAATTATCAAAATACAAACTTTCACTGAAGGTAGAGGTTCCTGAACTTCTGGACGAGCTATCCGGATACTACCACCCAGTAGAGAATGATAAAAATATCCCAAGCCAGGGTGGATTGCGAGAAGTGGATAACTTACGCTACGCCAACCCCTACGAAACATACCTCACCGCCCAGATCCAGCTTGGGAATGCCTTAATACCCATACTGGACCAGCAAATCGCATTACTCAAAGACGGGGAGGACATAGATCTGGTGCTGGAATCATTAGAACAAAGCATCTATCGGGTGAAAAAACAGACCTACACTGACGTAGAGGACTGGGAAATGCTCCTGGACCACCTGCCTGAGGACAGGCTGGAAGAAATTGAGAAAAATCCCAAAGGATACGGTGATTTACTTTTGAAGGAGCTTAACTGGTTACGGAACTATGAAACCCGGTGGAAAGCTAAGGGGTAGGTTGAAGTGAAAATGAAAGGGAAAGATAAGTCATTCCTAAAAGATGTCCTGGCTTCCATCGAGAACATTGAAAATAAAACCCGAAAAATGGACTGCCACCGCTTCCTGGAGGATGTGGAAGCTCAGAGAGTGGTTGCTAGGGAATTAGACTCCCTGAGCGGAGCCATTGGAATCTGTCCACATGGCAGCTTTCAAGATGTGGACCCATTTCTAGTGTAGGATATAGTCCACAAGAGAGTGCCTGAACTCAAAGAACGGGTGATGAACATCCTGTTTTGAATAAATCTTTTTAGACTCTAATCAAAACAAAATTAATTTGATCCTGCAGTATACAAAATTAATAATTTATTTAATTGTTCTAATTTTAAGTCAGTATTAATAGCTCTTATAAATTAAATTAGTAATGTATATATGTGTATTGAATTGTATCTATATTCATGACCAAAAAAAAGAGCGTCTATATCCGCTTGGAGCCCGAATACATCGAAAAGATTGACCAAATAGCCAAGAAAGAAGATCGGTCCAGATCATACATTATACGAAGATTAATAACAAGAACATTCCAATAGTAGTATTACTTTTTAGATATTTTTTAAGAATATTTAAGTTGTTTTCCTCTTATTTTAATAGAATAAATAGTAAAATTTAAGGTAAATCATACTAAGTGATCTCTAATATCAGTGATGCAGTATTTGAATGAATAAAAATTCTAACGGTGAGTTAATGACCAGTGAAGAAGTGGAAATGTATTACAAACAGGCCATGTCATTTTTGGAGCAAGGTGAAACTAAGAAAGCGTTAGAATTTTTTGATAAATCACTAGAAATGGACGATCAATACCTTCCCGCCTGGAATGATAAAGGAGTGGCTCTATTGGAACTTGAAAAGTATCGTCAGGCTCTGGGATGTTTTGAACGGGTTTCCATCTTGGATCCCGCTAGCAACATGCCCTTATACAACAAGGGATTCGTACTATTACTTTTAGAGCAGTATAATGAATCAGTGAAAACTTTTGACCTTTTCTTGACCAGATACCCCCATAAGGATGATTTCTATAAATTCGCCCTGTACCTGAAAGCCAAGGGCTATCATGGTCTTAAAGATTATGAAAAAGCCCATGAATTATTAGTAGAAGCTGTTAATGAGGATAAAACCTTCAGGGAAGCCCGAGAACTCCTGATTTTAGTTTTAAATGAAATGAGAGAAAAAAAATAGGCCAGTCTTCTTCTTAAGGGGGAGAGGCATCCAACCAATATATGAAGATAATTGAAATTTAAAAATTCTGAATAATAAAGCTACTAAAGATTGATGTTATCTGAACTCTCTTAAACTCAAGTTATCCTATGTGCCTAACTGATGCATATCAGGGCGGAGGAGTATATATAACCTGAAATCAATCTATCCTAGAAAAAATAACATTGAGAAATATCCGCCCACAACCAAAGTGGCTTAACCGAGCTGGACTCCATTTCGCAAGAAAAACCAATCAATTACTCAAATAAACTTTATATGGGCATGATATCAAAGTTATCCAATAAATATCATAACTTTAACTTATAAGTTAATATTATTCGTTATATATGTGAATAAAGTTTTTCTCTTGCTCCTCAATAACAAAGAATATCATATACTAAAAATCAACAATTAATCTGGAATTCTAGTTAATTTTTCTTCCAGTAGTTTAACTGGATTCTGTACATACTTGTTATTTAGCAGTTGTCGGGTGCATTTTTTTGGATTATGATTATTCCATAGAAGGCGATGAAAATAATTCTTATCAAATTCGCCGTCATATATTGGAATTAGAAGACAGTTTACAAATCCTAAAGAAAATTGATGATTTTCCTGACCTTTTTTTCAAAGGTAGCCAACAACATTTATGGGAGTGGGATCTAGTTACTGGAAATTGTAGTTTCAGCTCTGCATACGCTTCAATGCTGGGTTATGAGATAGATGAACTTCCCCCTATATATGATTCTTGGATAAAACTCATGCATCCTGATGACAAGGAAAGCTTTCTAAAAGAAATCATTAGACCTCGTGAAAGTGATGATATGTGGTTTGAAGTCGAATTCAGACTTAGAGCTTTTGATGGGGTTTGGCTCTGGATTCACAGTCATGGAGTGGTGATGAAGATTGATGACCGGGGACGGCCAGTGCAAGTGGTGGCCATCCACAAGGATGTGACCAACTACAAAGATGTCCAAGAAGCTTTGGTTAAAAGTGAAAGACGTTTCAAATCTCTTATAGAGAATTCCCCAGACATAGTGTCCATTCTTGATGTTAATGGTAATTTAATCTACACCAGTCCATCCACAGAAAGGGTTCTCGGTTATAAGCTGGAAAAAATAGCTAAGATACCAATTTCTAACCTAATCCACCCCCGGGATGTGGCAAAATTGGCCGCAGAATTCATGGAATTAACAAAAATCTCCGGATCGGTGCGTTGCTGTGACATTAGAGTGCTTCATGAGAATGGTTCCTGGCATAAGATGGAATCCATCGCCCAGAACCTTCTGGATGACCCTGACATCCAGGGTGTGGTGGTTAACTCCCGCGACGTCACCAGGAGAAGATAGAGGCCAATAGACGTACAGCTCGGCAAGATATATATAATCTGTCATTGATTTAAATTATACTTCTTTTTAAAGACAGAAAGAGGATGGGTAGTTTATTCATTATGAATGACGATTAGTAGTATTATCCTATTTTTAAATTTTTACTGGCAAGATTAAATTATAAAAATGATTTAATATGAAGAATAAGAGCTCTTAAACAAAGGAATAATATATTCCAGGTTGAAAGTAGAGTTTCTAATAGGAATAAACCTTTCACAAGTGAGATGATGATCATTTTACACTTGCAATTGGGGTCTAAATATAGATTACCACACTGGAAAATATATACAAATGAACAATTTTTTCTTTAATATTAATTTAACCAGGATATTAAACTAATTTTCATGCTTATTAACCAAACCCTCCAATCTTCTCAAAGCATGATAAAGGTCTTTTTTCTCCAATCTAGCCTGTTCTAATGCCTCTCGCAGGGTTTTAATGGAGTGGTCATAGACCTCTCGATCCACAGGGTAGGGATAGCCGTCCTTCCCCCCGTGGGTGAAGCTATACTTCACCGGATCTTCCCAGCTAGGCCTGTCCCCATAAATTAGGTCAGAAATAAGTGCCAGAGCACGGATTTTCTTTGGCCCCATTCCCTTTAAGGATACTAATTCCTTGTAGTTACCTGGCTGGAGTTCCCAAGCATTTTTAAGAACCTCGAACTCCCTTGGGGATATATCTATGTCCAACACAGGGTGGTGGGGTGGCAAGGTTAGTTCCTTAGAATAACAGTCCAAGGTGGTCTGTTCCTTCTCAAAGAATGGTTTTTTTGAGAAGTACTTTTTTAAATGATCCGGATTATCTAGAATTAAGTCTAAACTAGTTTGTCGGGTGTTTCGACTTTTTTGGGCTGTCATATCCAATGTCTCGGCAACTCTATGATCGCAGCAGATTCCCTGATGGGGCTCCTCCACAAAATCCACCACTCCATCGTGAAGCCAATGATAACGACGGGCATATTTGGTAGCTTCATTCATGCCTTGCTGCACCACAGCCCACTCAGCCGTCTCTGTTAAGAAAAAAACATGGTGATAGAGTTGATAACCATCCTGTATGCAGCTGTTGTCGATTTTGGCTGATAATTTACTGGAGTAGACCAATTGGTCCACTTTGTGGGATGATAAACCGAATAGGTCGCCAGCATTCGCGATCTCATGGGGCGTTTTCCTTGATGCCCGTCCCTTACCACCTGCTATTAAAATACCATGTTCCTCCGGGTTTAATGCCGTCTTCAGCGCCCCACAAGTCGTGGTGGTGGTTCCTGAGCTGTGCCAGTCAAATCCTATGACGCAGGATAAGGCTTGAAACCAGTAAGGGTCCGAAACACGGCGGATGAACTCTTCTTGACTGTATTCATATAAAACTGCCTCGGTAATCCCCCTGGCCAACTTTACCATACGCTGGAAGAGCCATCGGGGTGCTTTACCCCCGTGCAATGGGAGTTTGGCGATTCCACTTCGGGAACTCATGTTTAATACTTTTTTTTAATTAGATTAATAATCTTAGGTGAGAGCTGAGGAGAAGTATTCATCGTTAAATTGTTCTATGACTAAGAGGCACATTTATCTAAGATCCGGTCCAGTTCCTGCAGTATCGCCTGGTTTCTGTCATGTAAGAAGTTTTCCTGGATGTTATCTCGATAAATATCTAATTTAGAAAGGAATATCTCTATATCCTCTCTTTCCAGTTCCTCGTGGAACTCCCCGTACCCCAGCCGGTCCAGGTAGATGGCATTTAGGATCTGTTCGAACTGTTTTTTAACCGGGATGCTGAGAACTGGTTTTCCCAGATACAAAGCCTCGCTGATGAGATTAAATCCTCCATTGCTTATGACTGCCCGTGCCTGAGCCAGGTCAGGGAAGAAATCATTCTCGTTGAAGATCTTGAACTGGAGGTTGCCATCCGTTTCATCTCGGTTGAAGCCATAAATAATGAATTCATCTTCTAAATCCATTAAACGTTCAATTAAACTTAAATTAGAGTCACTAGTCTGATAAACCAGCACATGCTCACCTTTATACGGCTTTGAATTTAGTATTTCATCCCGCAGCACGGGTGGAAAATATTTGGCCTTCTTGGGATTTTTAAGAGGAGGATAATAATAGCTAGTGATTAGATAACGAGTAGGGAGCTGTATAAATGATCTGACTACTCCATCGGCAGCTATCCTCTCAGTCCGGTACTTAGGGGGTACGTCTAACTCGGCCTGGGTGAGCACATGCATGTTATCCAGGCTGATAAGGGGCAGGCGCATTATCTTGGATAAAATGTTTGAGTAAAATTCAAAGTCGGAGATAATAATCTGGGGCTTTACTGCCTTAGCCACACTGTACATCAGACGTAGACTATTTTTTAAGTCTCCTGGAAGATCTTTCATTCCTTTGATGAAGGTTTTGGTGTTCTGGACAGTGTTATCCTCATATACAGTGTTAAATCCCCCTATCTCATACACATTATCGAATTGAGAGGCCAGATACTGATAGGCTCGGTCTGAAGCGAAGATGTACACCTCATTATTTTGGGTTAGATGATTAATTAAGACCTTGCCCCTGATGGCATGACCCATTCCCTCTCCACAGACAGAATATAGTATCCTTTTCTGGCCCGGGTGGCCGAAATTGTAATCCAGGTCTTCAGCAGTTATTTGTCGGCCGGTGAACTGGTAGAATGTGCTCTTAGCATACTTGAAAGCCACATTTCTCAATCCTTCCTCATCTAAACGTCGTGTGGATACTAAAAGTCTAGGTCTTCGTAGAACTCGGAAGGGGCTTATGGCTCCAATGCGTTCTATGTAGTCCGTGTCCTCCCCAAAGTCCAAGTCCTCATCAAAACCTTCAACCTCCTCGTGAAATTTTTTAGTGGTCATTATGCCATAGCATCCTGCCCCGTGGGGTTTGATACCCTCAACCCTTCTCATGAAGTAGTTAGCGAAGTTGTGAGAGATTTTGTCCATTAAACTGTCACTAAGGGGTGATATTTGGGTTATGGCAATTCCCAGATCCATCTCCTCAAATTCCCTTATGCTATCATTCAAGTAGTGTGGGGTGAGTATGGAATCAGAATCTAAAAATAGTAGGTATTTTCCCCGGGCGACCTCAGCACCTCTATTTCTCCCCACTGAAGGCAACCCCCCATTAACTACTCGACATCCCCATTCCTGGGCGATCTGCCGAGTATGGTCTTCAGAGTCTGCATCGGCTACTATAATCTCATAATCCTGGAAATCCTGCAGGTGAATGCTCTCCAAGAGTGATGGGAGGTAGCGTTCCTCATTGTAGGTTGGTATGATAATGGAAACCTTCATGTTCACACTTAATATCATTGAACCTTCTACCATTAAAAATACTTTAGGGCGTCAGAAGTAGGAGAAGAAATTCCAGCTCATGAAGAATCCTTCCGCTTTCCCACCATAGGTGGCGAATAGACTTTCCAGTGTGTTTTTATCGCTATATTGTGTCTTTATTCTGACTATTGTCATGTTTTGCTGCTTTTCCATGCTCAATACATGATATCCATTAAGGTCTGCAGGTTTGGTCTGGTTGATTACCTTTAGCTCATGATATGAACTGTTGTTACCTGCCAGCTCCAATCCCAGCCCAGAAAGAACCAATAATAAGATGAGGGCCATTGGCAAAACGAGTTGACGGGTTTGAAATGGTTCACGGATGAAATAAAGGATGAACAAACCTGACAGGCCGATCATAGCCGGCTGGCTGAACATTCCCCCATCAATCATACCGATTAGAGTGAGAGACAACGCAAATGCCATTATAACCCTAAAAACATCCCTTTGCCTGTCTATGGAGAATAATCCTGCTATATAGGCTAGGGGAAGGGTTATGAGGATTAAGTAGGCCCAGGGAACCACATGATGGTATAGACTGCTACCAGTGTGGATGTGACTTGGAATCAATCCTCCCCAGCTGCGTGCTAGGTGCCCCAGTACTGCCTTGAACACGTGACTATGCATTAGGCTGGTGGTGGTGGGATTTGGATTCAGGGAAACGAAGATAGTTAGGGGTGAAACTCCATATTTGGCACGGATGATAAGTTCTATAAGGAGTCCAGCTAGATAGGTGGTCAGGATAATGAACAGAGCCCATTTAAGGAATCGCTTCCCATCATGACTGTAATTGGAAATTCTCTGTTCCCAAGATTCCAGCAGTCTGCTGTGTATGATTACAGTATTCAGAAGAAGTAAGCTACCCATTAATACCAGTAAAAGCACGGCCTTTCCCTCTGATGAGCCGGAAAGAAGAGGCCAAGTGAGTATCATTATGATCTGGTCCAGGGGAGAGGTTGTGTAAACCACCAATCCCAGTAGTATTAGAATGACTCCAATAAGTCCCATTCTGTCGATTTTCACTTAAAATCACCTATGATGGCGTGATAATAGTATAATTCGTGGATGAAGTACGAATAAATTCTCTTAGCTGATTTTTAGCATCCGTTCCACTGCTATTCTGGCCTTACTAGCTATTTCTTCCGACACTGTTACCTTGTACTCCTCTTTAAGGAGGGAGTTCTTCACCTTGTCCAGAGTGTGGAGCTTCATGTTCTCACAGATGGCCTCATCGAGAAGTGGGTAAATTAGTTTATCAGGGTTTTCTCTTCTGAGCCTAGTCACCAAATCAACTTCGGTACCTATAATGAACGATTTAGCTTCAGACTGGGAAACATGCCGGATCATTCCCCCTGTACTTAGTACCTGGTCTGCCAGTTCCTGAACCTCTGGATCGCACTCAGGATGAACCAGTATCTCTGTGTCAGAATATTTTTCCCTGAAAAATGCTATGTCTCCCGGGTTGAACATTTTATGCACGTAACAGTATCCTACTTCAGGTATGGGGATGATGTCCTTATCTACCTGTTGGGCAACAAACCTGGCCAGGTTCATATCTGGTCCGAAGAGTATCTGGGATTCTTTCAGACTTTCCACCACCTTAACTGCATTTGACGAGGTACATAGAATGTCTGCCTCTGCCTTGGCCTCAGCCAGAGTGTTCACGTAAAGTACAACCGCAGCGTGAGGATACCTTTCCCTATATTTCCTAACTTCCTGTGCAGGAAGCATGTGGGCCATAGGACATTCAGCATCCTTATCAGGGATTACTATCTTCTTGTTGGTATTCAAAATGGCAGCAGTTTCAGCCATGAAATCCACACCACAAAACACCACCAGATCCGCATCCTCTATATTAGATGCCCTAATGCAAAGCTCCAAAGAATCCCCTAAGAAATCGGCTATCTCCTGTATCTCAGCCGTTTGATAGTTATGAGCTAATATTATGGCATTTTTATCCTTTTTAAGCTTCAAGATCTCTTTTTGATGATCATTCACCTTATCTCTCCTTCTAGTTGAGGGCATCCCTTCAAAAGCCCTAAAAATTATTATGACTGTGAAAAGATATAAAAATAGGTTTTTGAGTTGGTTATGATAGTAGTTCTTTTACTCTCCTAAAAAAACTTTTGGAGGCATGATAAAAACGTTTATAACGTGCTAAAACCATTTCATACCACTATCAATACCTTAAACTGTTATAAATTAAACGATAATCTTTATTTACATTAAAAACCTATTTTATACCTATATGTTTAAGTGTAAATGATTTTATCCTAACTCCGCACCCTCTAGGGCACACTGACAGGGGCAGTTTCGTACAGAAGAGATATTCCGTATTGAATTGTAGATCAAACTGGTTAACTCCTTCTTTTTCTCTTCCATTATTTGGAATACTTCATCTATGGTCACTTTACCCGGGGAAATGGAAGCAGCGTAGTTACCCACCAAGGATATACTAGCATAACACATTTCTAGCTCCCGGGCAAGTACGGCCTCTGGCAAGCCGGTCATACCCACCACTGTACCCCCTAATATTCGGAACATCTCAATTTCAGCAGGAGTTTCGAAGCGTGGCCCTTCAGTACAGACGTAAACTCCTCCATCTATCATTTGACCTGATTTCAAGAGAATTTCTCTCAAATGAGGGCAATAAGGCTGGGTTACATCTACGTGGATGGTTTTTTGGTTGTGAAATGTGCTTTTCCTCCTGCTGGTGAAGTCAAGGAAGTCGTTGGGCACCAGAAAATCTCCAGGTTTTATGTGTTCATGTAGGGATCCCACGGCGTTGGTGGCAATTATCCTTTCCACACCCAGTTCTTTCAGAGCATAGACGTTTGCCCGGTAATTGATCATATGTGGTGGATGCTGGTGGCCCTCCTTGTGGCGAGGCATAAAGGCCACCCTCTTCATCCCTAGAGTGAATAGGGAAATAGATGGTGATTCACCGTAGGGAGTTTCTATAATTCTAGATTCAATTTCCTTTCCCCTTTCAACCAGGGTATAAAATCCCGTACCCCCTATTATTCCTATCATAAATTACCACCGATCATTAATCAATTTGCAGATATGATACACAAATAAATTCTGGGCTTAAGTCACCCTTTAGCCACACCCAAAGGCACCATCTTACCCACCAGGTAGGATATGCCAGCATTATGGACTGTTTGTACCACCTGATCAACATCCTTGTAGGCCCCTGGAGCTTCTTCGGCTACTATAGGCATTGAATTGGCCCTGATAACTATTCCCTGGCTTTCTAACAATTTTTTAACCTCTTCTCCGCGGAAATTTCGTTTTGCTCCGGCCCGGCTCATTTTACGTCCGGCCCCGTGAGCCGTTGATCCGAAGGTTTCTTCCATAGCTATCTCTGTTCCGTGAAGGATATAAGAAGCTGTGCCCATAGTTCCCGGGATCAGGACTGGCTGTCCTTTCTTTTGGTAATCCGAGGGTAATTCTGTTCGACCTGGACCGAAGGCCCGTGTGGCTCCTTTACGATGAACATAAACCTCAGTATCCCTTCCTTTGATGTTATGTGTCTCTTTTTTTGCAATGTTGTGAGCCACATCATAGACTACACTCATGTCCATGTTCTCAGCATCCTGTCGGAAGACTTGCTCGAAGGATTCACGCACCCAGTGTAGGATCATCTGCCGGTTTGTCCAGGCGTAGTTAGCAGCGGCGGCCATTGCCTTGAAGTAATCCTGAGCCTCCTCTGAGTCCACTGGGGCGCATGCCAGCTGACGGTCTGGAATGTTGATCTGGTAGCGCTTGGCTGTCTTGTCCATGATACGCAGATAATCACTGCAAACTTGGTGACCACAGCCTCTGCTGCCAGAATGAATTAAAACTGTTACTTGACCCTCTTCCAGCCCAAAGGCCTGGGCAGCGTCGGAGTCATATATTTCATCCACCTTCTGCACTTCTAGGAAGTGGTTTCCAGAGCCCAAACTACCCAGTTGAGGTATTCCCCTTTTTTTGGCCTTATCACTAACCTTGGATGAGTCAGCATCTTCCATGCTTCCCTGTTCCTCCAAGTATTCCAAGTCCGAATCCCAGCCGTAGCCATTCTCTACAGCCCATTTAGCACCGTTTTCAAGGACATCGTCAATTTCTCCTTCGTGAAGTCTTATTTTTCCTTTACTTCCCACCCCAGAAGGCACATTCCTAAATAAAATATCTATAAGTTCTTTGATTCTAGGTTTAACCTCTTCAGGGGTTAGGTTAGTTCTTAAAAGCCTCACTCCACAGTTAATATCATAACCAACCCCACCAGGACTTATTACGCCGTTACGGCTGCTGAAAGCACCTACACCTCCTATGCTGAATCCGTATCCGAAATGGATATCAGGAAGTCCTATGGAAAATTTCTGGATTCCGGGAAGGCAGGCCACGTTGGCCACTTGGTCTACTGCACCCTTCTCCACAAGCTTGATGGACTCGTCATCCAGGTAAATCCTGCCAGGCACCCTCATACCCTTCTGGTAGCTGGTGGGAATCTCCCATACGCAATCTCTAACTTTCTTCAAATCTTCCATGACCATTAAAATCCTCCTAACTTAATCTCTCAATCTAATATCTATTTTTAATCGTATCTTCTAGTAATAATCCTGCTTGTCATTTGAACAGCACTTTTTTAAGTGCTTGCAAGTTCCCTGCGATGAATAACTCTGCCTGGGGGTCTATAAGTATCTTCAACTGCTTCTGATGAGTTTCCCCATAAGCTTTATTTAGTATTTCCTGAAGTTTTGGAACGGGCATCTCCACGACTTTTTCTATTTTTGCCAGGTCTTCATGTGATAATTGGCTCTTATAGGCTTCAATTTGAGTTTCAAAAGATTTTACTAAATTTGAATTTTTAGACACCGCTAACTTTAATAGGACGGCTGGAACTCGGGTAAAGACATGCATCATGTCAATCACATCCTTCTCTGTTATGTTTACTTCCGCTTGTGACTCCATGATAGATCTCCTGGTTAAGTGTCTAATATTACCTGCACTGTATATCCATGTTCCCTCTGGATCTTCATGAGGTGGAAGGTAACCGCCTTTACTTCATCCCTAATCTCATGGATAGTAGGATCAAATTCCTCTCCAGATGCCTCAGCCTCCAGAACAAATCTATCCAGCCCCTCCTTCCTGATTTTGACCTGAAATTGGGAAAAGATCAGATCTTCTGAATCATGGATAAACAGAAGTTCGGTGAGCCAGTCATATAACAAGGCCTTTTCATCCTCTGATTCTATGGTTATCCTCTTAGAGAGCTGTTTTTTTATTCTTTTCATGTCGGTTATGGTATCAAAAACAGCCCGAGCCGCATTTTCGAAGGCTTCCTCCAGATTACGGCCATAAGCACGAAAGCCCACATCGGCGGTGACATCGAAGAACTCAAAGGGAGTTTTAGGGGTCATGAAACTTTATTTCTAAGATTCTTTAGGCCACTTCCCTAGGGAACTCTTCTCTCACCTTTTTGGGTTCCAGACCCCTACCAAGTTGTCTGGCCACTTCTTCAAAGTATTCTTTGGTTCTTGGAGTCGTTGAAGGATTTATTTTCTTTAATGCTGCGTCAAAATGTTTCTCTGATACTTTAAGGATTTCCATATCTTCATGTAGAGCTATCATCCCTGCTTTTCTGCAGAGAACAGCTATATCGGCTCCTGAATAGCCTTTTGTCTTTTTGGCTAGTTCTTTGGGTTTCACATTGTCATCTAGAGCCATATCTTTCATAAGAACCTTCAGTATCTCCAAGCGGGCTGTTTCATCTGGTGGAGGGACCAGTACCACCTCGTCGAAGCGTCCAGGTCGTAAAAGAGCAGGGTCTATTAAATCTGGCCGGTTAGTAGCTCCGATAACTACCACTCCTAACATCTCTTCTAAACCGTCCATTTCTGAGAGGATAGTGTTTACCATACGCTCTACCACCCGTGGTTCACCAGCAGAAGATCCTCGCATGGGGGCAATGGCATCGATCTCATCGAAGAATATAATGCAGGGTGATGCCTGCTTAGCTTTCTTGAATATTTCCGTTAATTTATGTTCTGATTCACCGAACCACTTGCTTAATATCTCAGATCCCTTTAAAGAAATAAAATTTGCCTTCGATTCTGTTGCAACAGCCTTTGAAAGCATTGTCTTACCTGTGCCTGGAGGTCCAAAGAGTAATATGCCTTTAGAGGGTTGTATGCCGATTCTCTGGAAAGATGGCTGGTGGATTAGGGGCCATTCCACCACTTCTTTAAGTGTTTCCTTAAGCTCTTTCAACCCACCTATATCATCCCAGTGGACGTTAGGAACTTCTATGAACACTTCTCGCAGTGCAGATGGACTTATTTCCTTCATAGATTCCAAAAAATCGTTGTTGTTCACGAACAATTTCTCCAGGACTTCCTGTGCTATGCGCTGCTCCTCCAAGTCTATATCAGGTAAAACCCGCCGGAGTGAATTCATAGCCGCCTCCCGGCACAGAGCAGCCAGATCAGCCCCTACAAATCCGTGGGTAGTCTGTGCGAGTTCTTTAATGTCCACATCCTCAGATAATGGCATTGCCCTAGTGTGAATCTCCAGGATCACGCTCCTTCCCTCTCTATCAGGAACCCGAAGTTCAATCTCCCGATCAAATCTTCCTGGCCTTCGAAGTGCCGGATCCAGAGCATCAGGACGATTGGTAGCCCCGATAACTATTACTTTACCTCGCTCCTTCAAACCATCCATTAAGGCCAATATCTGGGCTACTACCCTTCTTTCTACCTCACCTGTGACTTCTTCTCGTTTAGGGGCGATAGCATCGATCTCATCTATGAAAATTACGGTAGGTGCATTTTCAGCTGCTTCTTTAAATATTTCCCTGATTTTTTTCTCTGCCTCTCCCACGTATTTACTCATAACTTCAGGGCCGTTGATAGCCACGAAGTTAGAACCACTTTCACTAGCCACCGCCTTGGCGAGTAAGGTTTTACCCGTCCCTGGGGCACCGTGCAATAACACTCCTTTAGGGGGATCAATACCAAGACGGTCAAAAATTTCAGGATGACGAAGAGGAAGTTCAATCATCTCCCTTACCTTGGATATTTCCCTTTTAAGGCCACCTACATCATCGTAGGTAACATCAGGGACCTTTTTTTCCATGACATCCACTGCTTCGGGGCGTACCTCCACTTGGGTGGTGTCGTTGATGCGCACCAGTCCAGCAGGGCTGGTGGATACCACTGTGAACTTTATTTCTCCTAGAGAGAATGGAGTAGTAGCTTCGAAGAATTCTCTGAAAATATCTTCAGAGCCAGGGAACTCTTGAAAAGTTTCCTTAGACCTCCTGGGCGATACCAGAGCTAGTACATCTCCCCGAGTCACCGCCCTTCCCATGAGGTTCCGTTTGATGATATCTCCCGAGGCCATGATCCGCATGCCCTTGGCTGCCGGGGCAATTACTACCTTGCCTGCCATGCGGGGCTCTGCCTTACGGATGGTGATGGTTTCTCCAATAGATGTTTCTGCGTTGGAACGGGTGAGACCATCCATACGTACAATTTCTAATCCTACATCTGCAGGGTAAGATTGTCCTGCAATGGCTCCCGTGGTTCTTTTACCAATAATTTCCACTATATCTCCAGGAGAAGCTCCCATCTTGCCCAGTAACTCCCTATCTATGCGCACCATACCCTTGCCAACATCTTGCTGCAATGCTTCCGCAACTCTTAGCTCGACTTCGCTGCTTTCAGGCAAATGAATCCCTCCTTGATCATTAAAATACCGTTTGGAACTATTTTCTTACCAGTTTAATCTATGGACGGAAGACTAATAAATTTTTGTTGTTCCATTTCAGTATTATTTCAATAAAATGAAAGTGGATTACTTCTCAAGCGCTCTCTATCCCTTCCCTTAAATAGTCTAAGAGCCTCTTTGTTAATGAGGAGGTATAAAAATGCAAAGAAATCATAGAAATAATCCAATACCTGATTTAAGGAAAAAACCGAGTTATATTGAAGATGTTGACCTCATATTCCTGGATCCACGTTACTTACTCCTGGTGACCACCATTATAGTAGTAGTTATCCTGGCCAGTGCAATGTTGGTGGCAGCTGCTCCAAATTCAAACTACCCGGCTAGTATCTAGACCAAATTAGGCGGTTCAGAAGCTTATAATGAGTTTAAAATAGGATTAAACGAAAATTCAGCAGGTAACACATTTCTATTATAAATTCATGAAGTAGGAGATAAAACCAGTCCAACCTGATCGAACACCAATGCGGAGGAATAGGGAGAAACAAGATGTGCAGGATAAATTAGTATAAAAAATAAGTGACCAATGTGTGGCGTTTAAAAGAATTCTAAAAAAACCATTGCAACCCAGCGCATAAACAGAAAAATGGCAACAAAAAACTTGATGGAACTATAGCTTTCGAATGAACTAATGTTGTTTTATCTAATGATTATACAACCATTTCGAACTCCCGAACATGCACCGTGAGATATGCATTTAGCTGACTCTGTATTTCCAGCTTCCCATCTGTTAATTAAGTCTGGTTCACATATAAAAGGTCTGGCCATAGAAAAATACTCAATTTTAGTGTTGTTTAAAATTTTATCCATATTATCCATGCTTCTGTTTCCACCAACTAAAGAAACAGGTACTTTAACCTCTTCAGCTATTTTAGTAGCATAATCTTTAAAATAGGATTCGCTTTCTTGTTTATCTACACTTCTTATTGGTCCTTCATTTTCTCTTGAAGAATAACTTCCTCCACTAACCTCTATGGCATCTATACCCTTTTCTGATAGAACCTTGCAAACATAAAGACTATCTTCAGCAGTTAAACCATCATCCATGAAATCATCACAGTTGACCTTTACCAGAACAGGGAAATTTTCACCTACAGCTTGCCTCACGGCATCGTAAGACTCAAATACTATTTTTGCTCTATTCTCTATAGAACCACCATATTCATCGGTTCTTTTATTATAGTAAGGGTTTAAGAACATGCTTAATAAAAATCCATGCGCAGCATGAATCTGTACACCATCAAATCCAGCTTTCTTTACTCGTAGAGCAGCATCAGCAAAGTCTTGAATTACTTCTTTTATCTCTTCTTTAGTCATTTCTTTTGGAGTTGTTTTGGTTACTAAATGTTCAACTGCAGAAGGGCCCCACTTTGGACCGCCATGTACAATTTGCATGATTATATTTACATCATATTCATGAACTTTATTTGTTAGTCTTTTGTACTCATCAATGAAAATGTCATTATATATTCCTATCATTTTGTTTGCGGGTTGATCAAATTCCATGACATTAGCAAAGCCTGTAATGATGGTACCTACACCCCCCTTTGCCCAATCTTCATAATGATTGATTAATTCATCCGTCACGTGACCTTTTTCGTCAGTTAACTCTTCCCATATTGCAGAACGAATAAATCTGTTTTTAAGTTCCATTTTAGATATTTTGGTTTTATCAAACAGT
>Ga0209048_10000691_pt1 | contig 35645 bp, 31 predicted proteins | sample FrelakmetCRP12CR_FD_187146 | JGI IMG/M metagenome (GOLD analysis project Ga0209048, IMG submission 187146) | Freshwater lake sediment microbial communities from the University of Notre Dame, USA, for methane emissions studies - CRP12 CR (SPAdes)... | ecosystem: Environmental > Aquatic >...
GACGTGCAGCACGCCTTCGTTGACCGACACGCCGCCGGACATCACACGGTTGATGTACAGGTCCTGCAGCGCGCGGTCGTTGGTGAACGGATAGATCGCCAGCGGGCGGTCGCGCGCGGTGATGTAGCGCACCACTTCGTCGGCGTCGCGATAGGTCTTGATCGGCAGGATGGGACCGAAGATCTCGCGCTGCATCAGCACCATGTCGTCGCTGACGTCGAGCACCAGATGCGGTGGGAACTTGCGCATCGTCGCGTCCGGCGCCTGCCCCGGCACCAGGTTGACTAGCGTCGCGCCTTTCGCGCGCGCGTCCTCGAGCGCGTCGAACAGACGCTTGTACGAACGCTCGTCGATGATCGAGGTGTAGTCGCGGCCGTTGATGTCGGGGTAGCGCTGCGCCAGCAGGCGCTTGGCATGGCCGACGAACTCTTCGCTGCGGCCTTCGGGAAGGAACAGGTAGTCGATGTTGGTGCAGATCTGGCCGGCATTGAGCATCTTGAGCCACATCACGCGCTCGGCGGCGGTCTTGATCGGAAAATCCGGGCCGACGATCGCCGGCGACTTGCCGCCGAGTTCGAGCGTCACCGGCGTGAGGTTGCGTGCCGCGCTCGCCATCACCGAGCGCCCGGTCTGGCCCGAACCGGTGAACAGCAGGTGGTCGAACGCGAGCGCGCTGAAAGCCGGGCCCCGGCCGCCGCCGTCCTCGAAGAACATCAGCTTGTCGGCAGGGAAGTACTTCGGGCTCAGCGAAGCGAGCAGGCGCGCGAGCTGGGTCGAGTTCTCCGACATCTTGACCATCGCGCGGTTGCCGGCGGCGAAGATCGAGGTCAGCGGCGCAAAGGTCAGGTTGAGCGGGAAGTTCCACGGCACGATCACGCCGACCACGCCTAGCGGCTGCGGGATCAGCCGGTTCCTGGCCAGCGGGTACATCATGAAGTCGACGTGGCGCTTCATCGGCTTCATCCAGCGCTTGAGGTGCCGGATGGTGTCGCGGATGCCCTCGAGGACGACGAAGAATTCGGTGAACAGCGTCTCGAACTCCGAGCGGTTGCCGTAGTCGCGGTTGATCGCATCGACCATCGCCGACTGGTTCTCCTTCATCATCCGGGCCAGCGTCTTGAGGTCGGCGACGCGCTGCGCGTGGCCCGGGTTCGGGTCGGCCAGATAGGCCGCGCGCTGCGCCTCCAGGCATTGCTCGAATTCCGCCGGGATCAGCACTTGTGGGATGTCGTTCAGGTTCATCGTCTTGCCTCCGTGTGGGATGGACCGCCCCAGAGGGCGCTGGCCAAGGGCGTATTCTGACGCCGAAGCGCGTGCGGTGCAGAAGCGGCGCGACGACGCCGGTTTCTCTCGTTGAAGTGTCGCGCCGCGTCCCCGGCTTGCCTGGCCCGGGACAGTCAGTACTTGACCCGGGCGAAGTAGGTCTTCTGCGCCGCTTCGCGCGCCTCGCCGAGCGTGTGGATGCCCATCTCGGCGAGCAGCGGGATCATCTTCAGGAACACCTCGGCCGTCACCATCGCGTCGCCGAGCGCCGTATGGCGGCCGAGCACCGCGACGTCGAAGCGAGCCGCGATGTCCTCCAGCCGGTGCGACGCCTGGTTCGGGTGCACCACCGCCGACAGCAGCAGCGTGTCAAGCACCGGCTGGTCGAAGACGACGCCCGTCGCCGCCTCCTTCAGCTGCAGGAAGCGCATGTCGAACGCGGCGTTGTGGGCGACGAGCACGGTGTCGTGCGCGAACGCTTGGAAGGCCGGCAGCACGGCGTTGATCGTCGGCTGGCCGGCGACCATCTCGGGCTGAATGCCGTGGATCGGGATCGATGCCTCGGGGATGTCGCGCTGCGGATCGACGAGTTGCTCGAACGACTCCTGCCGCCGCAGCTTGCCAGCGACGATGCGCGTCGCGCCGATCTGGATGATCTCGTCGCCTGCCGAAGGTTCGAGCCCGGTGGTCTCGGTATCGAACACGGTGTAGCTCAGGTCGCAGAGGCGCCGGTCGGCCAACTCGTCGGCCTGCGCCGAAGTCTTGAAGAGGTCGAAGTCGTAGTACTCGGGGCGGCTCTCGCTGTGCACGCCGAGCGACGCGGCGAGCTGTTCCTGGCCGCTTGCCAGCGGCAGCAGGAAGCGGAAGAACGCCTCGTGGCGCACCCGCTCGCGCTCGAACCAGAAGGCGCCGCCATGGCGCTCGACGACGTCGCGCACGGTCAGCGCGCCAGCCTCGCCGCCGACCGTGATCGCATCGGTCTCCCAGCTCATCACGGTTTCGGTGCTCATCGCCTGGCCGGCCCAGACGAGGTCGAGATGGGCGCGTTCGTTGCCGGCATTCGCCAGCCGCAGGCTGATCCGGCGCACTTCGTAATCGTCGACCAGCCGGCCCGCAAGGCCCGCCAGCGCCTGCAGCAGCGAATAGCTGTCGACGCGAAGCCACAGCGACGCGTCGACGTCGCCTGCCGTGGCGCTGCAACCGTACAGCGTCTCGATGCGGCGCAGCGCCGCCGAGACGAGGTCGGCGCCGAGCATGTCTTCCAGCGGCCAGCGCGTCTTCTGCGTCTGCACGGTGTGACTGGCGAGGCTCTGAATGCGCTGGCTCATCGCGCGCACCTCGTCGCGGATCACGGCGTGGAAGCGTTCGCGCGTCTCGGCGTCGACGTCTTCGTAGTCGAGCATCTCGACCGCGGCCTGCAGGTTGCCGAGCGAGGCGCGGCTGCCTTCGGTCAGGCCGTGCAGCAGCTGGTCGCGCAGCGACTCGTCGGCGAAGTCGCGCGTGATGTTGTCGAGCATCAGCACGAAACCGCTCAACGCGGGCTCCGCATCGGTAGCGACAGCGGGATCCGCTGCGACCCCCGACGATATCGCGCGAACTGGCGCCATCTGCACGCGCAGCAATTGCCCGCCGCGGGTGCTGGTGACGAACTGCGCCGACGGGCTGGCAGCGCCGCGCAGCAGTCGCTGCTGCACGCTTTCGAGCGCGTGGGCGACGAGCTTGCGGTCGAGCACGGCATAGATCGAGCGACCGAGGCCGATCAGCTCTGCGCCACCGGCGAGCGCCGGCGCCTGCGACAGCGCGCGGAACTGCAGCCGCGCGCGGCTGTTGTAGAGCAGGATGCGCCCGTCGAGGTTGCAGACGACGACGCTTTGCGTCAGCTCCGACATCAGCGCCGCAAGCCGACTGCGCTCCTGTTCGATCTCGCGGCTGGCCTCGTCCACCTTGCGCGCAATGTCGGCGCGCAGCTCGGCGCGCTCACGCACCAGCGCATTGATCGCTTGCGCGAGGGCGCGGTTCTCGGCGCTGCCTTCGGGCGCGATCTCGCGCTGCACGTCTGTGCCGAGCACGATCTTCGCCTGCTCGACGAGCCGCGCCGGGGCTGCAACCCAGTGCAGCCAGGCGCGGCCCAGCGCCATCCCGAGCACGACCGAAATCACGAGCCAGACCAGCACGACCAGCACGGCCCGCGGCTCGAGCAGTGCATAGAGCGCACCGCGTTGCGGCGCTTCGAGCGTCGCCGCGACCAGAGCGCACGAAGCCAGCGTCCACAGCGCGAGCACCACGCCCGGAGCGAGCGCGGCGGCCGCCTCGCGCCAGTTCAGTCTCACGCCGCGTGCTCCAGCAGCGAGCGCACGCGTGCGGCGAGCTCCTTGGTGGAAAAGGGCTTGGTCATGTAATCCGTGGCGCCGAGCGCCATACCCTTGGCGATGTCGGTGTCGCGGCCCTTGGCAGTCAGCAACACGATCTTCACGCCCGAAAGCGCGTCGTCCGCGCGCACCGCCTGGCAAACGTCGAAGCCCGACTTGCCGGGCATCATCACGTCGAGCAAGACAAGGTCGGGCCGCTCGCGCGCGATCAGCACCAGCGCTTCGGCGCCGTCGCGCGCGAGCAGCACCTGGTAACCCTCGCGCTTCATCAGGAACTCGAGCGAGATCTGGATGTTCGGCTCGTCGTCGGCGATCAGGATCTTGTGGGTCATCGTCTGTCTCCGCTTCTCCCGGTGCATGCCGGCCTGACCCCTCGAGGTCAGGCTTGCTCCGCCTGGGTACTGCTCCACGGCAGCATGAAACCGAAGCATGCGCCCTGTCCTGGCTCGCAGCGCAGCCACATGCGGCCGCCGAAATGTTCGACGATCTGGCGGCTGATCGGCAAGCCCAGGCCCGTCCCCTGCGGGCGGTCAAGCGCGTCGCCACCCTGGCGGAACTTCTCGAACACCACCTGCTGCTGCTCGGGCGGAACGCCGGGGCCGTTGTCCTGCACCTCCACCGTCACGCCGGCTTCGTCGGCGGACAGCCGCACCTCGACCCGGCCGCCCTCGTGCGGAACGAACTTGGCGGCGTTGGACAGCAGGTTGAGCAATACCTGCGTCAGCCGGTCGGGGTCGGCGTGCAGAGCGCGCACCTGCGGCGGCATGTTCAGGACGAGCGTCGCGCCGCGCTCGCGGAACATCTCGCTCGTGGTCTGCGCCGCCTGCTCCAGCAGCGCGCGCAGGTCGACCTCGGCATTGCGCCATTCGGCGTGCCCCGACTCGATCTTCGCCATGTCGAGCACCTGGTTGACGAGCCGCGTCAGGCGCTCGGTCTCGCCGACGACGATGGCGAGAAACTGCTGCCGCTGCACGGCGTCCATCCCGGCATCTTCGAGCATCAGTTCGGCCAGCGCGCGGATCGACGTCAACGGCGTGCGCAGCTCGTGCGTCACCGACGACACGAAGTCATCCTTCAGCCGGTCCAGGCTCTTGAGCTGCTCGTTGGCAGCACGCAGCTCGGCCGTCGCGCGCTCGAGCGAGAGCGATTTCTCTTCCAGTGCGTGCGAATAGGCGCGCAGTTGCGACGCCTCGTCGAGGATGCGCATCACATCGTCGAGCGCAAGCTGTTCCTCCTCGACCACCGAGGCCACCATAACGCGCGCCGATGCACTGCCGATCGCGCCCGCGAGCTGCGTCTCGACGAACTGCACCAGTTGCGCGTCGGGCGGAATCTGCTCGACGCGCGCGACACCGACGCGCTTGGCGTAGTCGACGAACACGCGCTGCGCCGCCTCGAGACCGAGGAAGCGCCCGGCGAGGGCGAGCAGGTCGGGAACCTTGGCCCTGCCACGCCAGAACACCGGCCCGCTGCCGGACGCCGAGGACGAGGAACGTTCGAACACGTCGACGAACAGCAGCGCCTGACCCGCCTCGCGCGCCGAAGGGCTGCGCCACAGCGACACCGCGACGTACAGTCCCGCGTTGACGAGCAGGCTCCAGAAGAGCGAGTGCGTCAACCCGTCGAGCCCCGAGAGTCCGAGCAACTGCTCGGGCTTGAGCAACTCGACGCCGAATGGCCCCGGGCCGAGGAACGCGTCCGGCCACCAGCCCGACTTGGCGAGCGATGGCAGCATCAGCGTGTAGGTCCAGAGCGCGAAGCCGGCCGCCATTCCGGCCAGCGCGCCGGCGCGCGTACCGCCCTTCCAGTACATGCCGGCGAGCAGCGCCGGCGCGAACTGCGCCACCGCGGCAAAGCTGATCAGACCGATGCTGACCAGCGCATACGCCTCGCCGGCAACGCGAAAGTAGAGGTAGCCGAGCAGCAACAGCGCGACGATCACCGTGCGCCGGATGCCGAGCAGCATGCCGCTCAGGTCGCTCCCGGCCGCGCTGCCGAACCCTGGCTTGCGCAGCAGCCACGGCATCACGAGATCGTTGCAGACCATGGTGGAGATCGCGATCGCCTCGACGATCACCATGCCGGTGGCGGCCGACAGCCCGCCGATGAATGCGACCAGCGCCAAGGCCTGCTGGCCGACCGCGAGCGGCAGCGAGAGCACGAAGGTGTCCGGGTTCGCACCGCCGATACCGAAATGCAGTAGCCCGCCGAGCGCGATCGGGAGCACGAACACGTTGATCGCCAGCATGTACAGCGGGAACACCCACGCCGCGCGCTTGACGTGCCGTTCGTCGACGTTCTCGACGACCATCATCTGGAACTGGCGCGGCAGGACGATCACCGACAACATCGCCAGCAGCATCTGCGTGAACCACTGTGCGTAGGCGAACGGCGCGTCCTGCTCGAGGCGCAGCAGCTTGTCGATGTCGGGCACGTCCCGCCCGCGCGCGAAGATTTCGGCCGGCCCGTCGAAGACCCCCCAGGTCACGAACGCACCGACCGCGAGGAACGCGAGCAGCTTGATCACCGACTCGAACGCGATCGCCGCGACCATGCCTTCGTGGCGCTCGGTGGTGTCGAGATGACGGGTGCCGAAGGCGATCGTGAAACCGGCCAGCGCGAGCGCGACATAGAGCGTGCTGTCGTGCCACCACGCGCCGACGGCTGCCGGCGGGGCACCCGGCGCCGTCGTCAGCAGCGCGTAGCCGCTGGCGATCGCCTTGAGCTGCAGCGCGACATAGGGCAGGATGCCGACCACCGCGATCAGCGTCACGAGCGCCGCGAGCAGACGGCTCTTGCCGTAGCGGCTGGCGATGAAGTCGGCAATCGACGTGATGCGGTAGCTGCGCGAGATGCGGATCATCTTGCGCAGCACCGTCCAGGCGAGCACCATCGCGAGCGTCGGCCCGAGGTAGATCGGCAGGAACCAGACGCCCAGCGATGCGGCGCGGCCGATGCTGCCGAAGTACGTCCAGGCGCTGCAATACACACCCATCGACAGCGCATAGACCCAGGCATTGCCGATCACCGAACGTCCCTGCCGGGCGCGCCGGTCGCCGAAGTGCGCAACGCCGAACAGCAGCAGCAGGTAGGCGAACGAGGCGCCGATGACGAGCGGTGCCGATAGCATCGGAAAGCCAGGCCCGGCTCAGTCCTCGCCGCGCTCGACGACCCAAGCCACGAGCGCGATCAGCGCTGCCCAGACGACGAACAGCGCCGCCGGCAGCAGCGGGATGCCCAGCACGCTGACGCGGCGATCCCAGAGGCTGATCAGCGGAAAGTTCAGCATCAGCCAGCCAAGCGCGAACAAGGCCAGCAGTCGCTGCGCAGCGAGACCTTCGAACATCGCTGTCTCCTTGGCGCCGCGGAACTCGCGCCGGTAGCCGCGCTCCATTCTGACCGCCGCGCTTACCCCCATCTGACGGCGGAGGCCGGAGCGAGACGCCTTGCGTGGCGTTCAGGCTCGTCGGCGTTCAGCCGTGCAAACCCGCCCGCCGCAGCTCGGCGCGCAGGCGGTCGATTTCGTCGAGCAGGTCGAGCATCACGGCGACGCTCTGCAGGTTGGCCTCGAAGTCGCGCTGCAGGCGGCGGATGCGGCGCACGCGCGCCAATTCGTCGCTGCCGAAGCGCCACTGCGGAGCCTGCACCGGCGGCTCGACCAAGCCTTCGTCGATCAAGGTCCGCACGAATCCGACTTCGACGCCGCAGGCGCGCGCGAACTCGTCAAGTTCCAGCCAGGCCTGCTCGCCGAGGCACACGCCGCTCACGACCAGTTTCGCGTTCATCGTGGCACCTCCACGTCACGGCGAGGATCGAAGGCCAGATCGCCCGCCATCTGCCGGTACAGGGCCTTGGCCTTGTCGCTGTCGGCCGGCGGCAGCACGACCTCGAGCACCACGTAGAGGTCGCCCGGCGTGGCGCCGGGAATGCCGCGCCCCTTGAGCCGCAAGTTGCGGCCGGTCTGCGACCCGGCCGGCACGTTCATCTCCAACCGCCCGTCGGGCGTAGCCACGGGCACCGCGGCGCCGAGCGCGGCCTCCCAGGGCGCGACCGGCAGCGTCAGGTAGAGGTCGCGGCCGTCAGCGCGGTAGCGCGGATGGGGCTCGAACTGCACCTCGAGGTAGAGGTCGCCGGCGGGCTCGCCACCGAAGCCCGGCGTGCCCTGCCCGGCGAGGCGGATCTGCTGGCCGGCGCGGATCCCCTTCGGGATGTTCACGCTCAACTGCCTCTCGCGCAGCGTCACGTGGCCGCTGGCGTCGAGCTCCGGGCTGTGCAGCGTCAGCGTTCGCGTCGCGCCGTGGAAAGCGTCCTCGAGCGGGATCGCCATCTTGGCGTGATGGTCCTGCCCGCGCGCGCGCATCTCCGGGCCGCCGCGCCGCGTGCCGCCGCGCCGCGCGGCGCCGAACAGCGCCTCGAAGAAGTCGCTGTGTTCGCCGAAACCGGCCGCCTCCTGCGGCCCGCCGCTGAACTCGAATCCGGCATCCCAGCCCGGCGGCGGGTGAAACTCCTGCCCGCCCTGCACTCCCCTGCCCACCTGGTCGTAGGCGGCGCGCTTTTGCGGATCGCGCAGCACGTCGTAGGCTTCGTTGAGCTCCTGCATGCGCGCCGCGGCACCGGCGGCCTTGTTGACGTCCGGATGGTGCTTGCGCGCGAGTTTGCGGAACGCCCGCTTGACCTCGTCCTCGCTCGCCGTGCGCTCGACACCGAGCACCTGGTAATAGTCCTTGAACTCCATCGCGCGTGCTCTCACTCAGGACCCTGCCCATGCCCCCGCATGGCCGCACCCACGCTAATCCTGGCACATGCGCCCGAGGCCGGGCTGACATGCATCAACGCGAGCCGTTTGGGAGGCAACGCCAACAGTCATTGCAAGGGCTTGCGTGCCGGGGTGCCCCTTCAGGGAACCGCGAGTACCTGTGCGTGCGGCACCCCCGACGAGGCCGAACTGCGACAACGATCGCGCAAGTGCACCCGCTCCTAAGCGGGTACCCTGATGCAGCGCCAAAAAACAAGCCGCCGGGAGATCCCGGCGGCCTTCCTTCATGAAGACTTCCGCCTGACTCGCGCCGGACCGAAGCACCTACGCAATTGTGCAGGGCAGGCGCGAGTGCGAGCCGCCCACGCTGCGCAGTTTCACAGGAGGCGCTTCGCTGCGGCCGCTCAGTGCGCCGCAGCCACCTCGGATCCCAGGCCGGTTTCGGAGCGCACCTTCTGCGCCGCGAACAGCGCGCGCTCCTTCTTCGCGCTCTCGCTGCCATCCGTCACCGAGACCACGTAGGTGACGATCAGCACGACCGGCAGCAGGAAGAACGTCGGGAAGTCGAACGGGAAGATCGCCGGACCCATGTCGAGCACCTTCGTCCACACGGTCGGACCGAGGGTCAACAGCACGATGACCCCGACGATGCCGACATAGCCACCGGTCACTGCGCCGCGCGTGGTCAGCCCTTGCCAGAATACCGACATGACCAGTATCGGGAAGTTGGTGCAGGCGGCAACCGAGAAGGTCAGCGCCACGATGTAGGCGACGTTCTGCTTCTCGAAAGCGATGCCCAGGAGAACGGCGATGATGCCCAGGCCGATCACCGACAGTTTCGACACCCAGACTTCCTGCTTCTCCGTCGACTTGCCCTTCATGATGACGTTGGCATAGATGTCATGCGACAGCGCTGAGGCACCAGCGAGCGTCAGCCCCGACACCACCGCCAAGATGGTGGCGAATGCAACCGCGGCGATGAAGCCGAGGAACAGGTCCCCGCCGATCGCATGCGAGAGGTAGACCGCCGGCATGTTGCCGCCACCCCTAAGGTTGAGGACACTCTTGGTGATGTCGGCCACGTACGCCGGATTGTTCGCCACCAGGACGATGGCGCCGAAACCGATGATGAAGGTCAGGATGTAGAAGTAGCCGATGAAGCACGTGCCGTAGAGCACCGACTTGCGCGCCGCCTTGGCGTCGGTGACGGTGAAGAAGCGCATCAGGATGTGCGGCAGACCCGCAGTTCCGAACATCAATGTCAGCCCGAGCGAAATCGACTCGATCGGGTTGGGCTTGGCGCCGATCGGCACCACCGACTTCATGATTTCCAGGTGCTTCGGATGCGCGTTAACAGCGTCGGAGAACAGCTTTTCGAAGCTGAAGCCCACGTGCGCCATGACCCCGATTGCCATCAGGGTCGCGCCGCCGAGCAACAGGCCAGCCTTGATGATCTGCACCCAGGTCGTGGCCTTCATGCCGCCGAACGTGACGTAAATGATGATCAGCGCGCCGACGATCACGATGGAAGATCGGTAGGACATTTCCGGCACCAGCGTGTGCAGCAGCTGTCCGGCCCCCACCGCCTGGCCGATCAGGTACCAGATCACGACGATCAATGAGCCGATCGCCGCCATGGTGCGCACGGGTCCCTGTTTCAGGCGGAACGCGGCGACGTCGGCATAGGTGTATTTGCCGAGGTTGCGCAGCCTCTCCGCGATCAGGAACAGGATGACCGGCCAGCCGACGAGCCAGCCCACCGAGTAGATCAGGCCGTAGAAGCCATTGAAGTAGACCAACGAGGCGATGCCCAGGAACGACGCCGCCGACATGTAGTCGCCGGCGATCGCGAGGCCGTTCTGAAACCCGGTAATACCGCGTCCGGCAGCGTAGAAGTCGGTCGCCGTCTTGGTATGGGTCGCCGCCCAATAGGTGATGCCGAGCGTGATGGCGACGAAAACAAGAAACATGATGATGGCGGACCAGTTGGTCGGCGGCGCCGCTGCCGGCGCGTCGGCAGCGCAGGCAAGATCGGCGGCGAGCAGTGCCACCGAAGCCAGAAGCGAGAGCAGGGTTGTCTTCAGCGCTTTCACTTGGAGGCCCCCCTGACGATTTCTTCGAACATCGGGTCGTACACCTGGTTCGACTGGTACACGTAGAGTCCTGTCAGCACGCAGCACACCAGGATGACCGCCACGCCGAGAGGCAATCCCAGCGGGATGACGCTGCTGGCCGAAATCGGGGCGGTGATGATGTCCGGCGTGAATGCGACCATGAGAATGAACCCGTAGAAGATCACGCACACGATCGCCGACAGGGTCCACGCCAGCCTGCCGCGTCGGCTGGCCAATTGCAGGTACTTTGGGTTCTGCTGTATCTTGCTGCTGATCAGTTCAGACATGATGTCCTCCATCTTCTTTGCGTGCCGGGTCTCGTCGCGCTAGGGCGTCAATCGCCGGCGGGTTGATGCCTTTGTCGTCCATCAAGGTCTCCTTCAGTGGTTCAAGCGATAGTTGATTCGAGGCGATCTTGGGGTGGCCGCATCAATGAAATAAGCCACAGTGACAGAGGTCAGGCCTGATTCAAACCGCTGGGGCGAGGCAGGTCTGAGTCCCGGACCCAGTCTGATTTTTGATACTTACAGATGTCTGTCAGCCTGAGCAATGACAGCGCCTATTTCGCAGGGAGAAACCCTTAGTCTTCGCGATAGATCGTCACTCGTTTAGTGAGGGCCGCGAGCGGCGCGGGCCTTGCCCGGGCGTCTTCAGCTCGAGCGTCTTGCCCGGCCACGTTGCGCTGTACCCGTTCGTCGGCCAGCGCCAGGCGGTTGATGCAGAGGCGCAGTTGCTCCAGCGCTTTGCGGACGTCGGCAGCGCAGCGCACGGCGGCGTGCAGGCTGGGAACTAAGCGCCCAATGCCTCCAGCCTGAAATGCAATTGCAAGTGCAGCCGAAACCTTTCGATGATGGCGAGCGAATCCTGCAGCAAGTCGCGGTCGAGCGTACTCAAGCTTGCCAGCTCCACCAGGTTGCTCACCGGCTGCCCAGTTGCGATCTGGCGCAGGTTCTTGCGCAATTTGAACGTCATCATCAGGTGCAGCGTCTCCGCCAGATCACGCGCTAGCGCTGGCGACAGGACGTTCTGGCGGGCCAGCGCGCGCAGCCGCTCAGCAGTGTTCAGTGCGTCCAGCCGGTGCTCGAGCGCCAGCGCACGCACACCATGAACGATCGGGAACGTGCCCAGCTTCTTGAGGTCGAAGGTCTGCGCCGCGACACCACAAAGTTGGGTCAGGCGCGCCCGCCAGCGGCTTGGCGGCTTGAACTGATTGACCGCGCTGGCCATGCGGGCGATGAAGATGTCGCTCTCGGTGGCCAGCCTCAAGGCGTGTTCGCGCGCTGCGACCAGCAGTGCGGCATCGCCCGAAACCGGGTGGGCGTCGATGAAGATCGCAAGGTTCATGGCGCCCTCCGGGTCGTTGCCCGACAACCAGCGCACAAGGGTCTCCTTGAAGCTGGAAAGCGGCTGGCACCAGAGCGGATTGGTCAGCATGATGTTGCCCGGGCAAGGTGGGTAGCCAAAGCTGAGCAACGCGGTACTGAAGCGCTGCACAATCTCGGACAGGACCTCACAGTGGTAGCCGTCGCGCAGCAGCAAGGCGTTGTCCTGGTCGGTCTTCAGAATCTGCTCGCCGCGGCCTTCGCTGCCCATCACCAGCAGGCAACTGTTTTGCACCAGATCGGGCGGCGCCACCAGTGACCACAGGCGAGCAAATATCTGCGCGTTCAAGCCGCTGACGAGCCTCGACACGATGTCAATGCGCACACCGCCGCGCACCAGCAGCGCTATCGAGTCGTCCACCTGCCGCGCTGCCAGCTTCAGATCCTCGGCGCTGTCGGCCTGATCGACCTGCAAGGCAATCAGGTGCGAGTGGTTGGAAACAAAACCCATCAGGTCGAGCTGGCTCAATATGCCCAGGATCTCGTCGCCCTGCTTGACCACAATCCGATGCACGCGGTGCCGCAGCATGGTGAGCAGGGCGTCGAACAACTCGGCCTCTGGCGGCAGCGTGATCAGGGCATAGTGCGCCACCTCGCGCACCGCCAGCGGCTGCGGGCGCAACATGGCGTCGCGCAGGTCAGTGGTGGTGAAGAAACCCAGGCGCGGCACCCCTGCCTCGACATCGCGCACCAGTGCACTGGTGCGTTTGTGCTCTGACATGATCTTGCAGACCGCCACCATGTCAAGCGCGCCCTCGACGTAGAACGGTGGGTGCAGGGGAATGTCGCCCACTCGCACCAGCATCAAGGAGAGCAATTCGCGATTCTGGTTGACGTCTTCCTCATCGACCAGTTGGCGCGACATGCCGGCAAAGACCCTTGCGCTAAAGCGTGCGTTGGCGGCCAGCAAAGCCAGCACGGTGGCCCTGGGCAACTGCCACGCCTGCACCGCATCCAGTGCCGTTGCTGTGGCGTGGCAGCGCTCGGTCAGCAAGGCGCGCCAGCCCAGCATCGCACCAGCGCCAAGTAACAGCGGGCGCGCATCTTCTTCTTGCTCCACGTGGCCGGCGGTCAACAGCCACAGGTGTTGCGGTGTTGCCTCTGGCGTGAGCAGGAAGTCGCCCGCGCGCAAGTGAACATGAACGGCGCTTTCGCGCACCAGTGCCTGTTCAGTGGCGCTGAGCTCATCAAAGGGAGCCGTGGTAAAGCAAAAGTCGTCTGGCACGCGTGAAGCCGTCAAGATAGTTGTCGCTGACCGCCGGTCAAGATGATTGTCGCCGGCCAGCCCACGCGTCGAGCCTGGCCGGGGTCGCGATAATCACGGGCGGCGAGATTGCGCCCGCCCCCCATTGCCTGCATGAAGCGTCTGCTGCGCTACACCCTGGTCGGCGCCTTCGCCACGGCGGCACATTACGCGCTGCTGGCGCTGTGCGTCGAAGCAGGTGGCTGGCCCGCGTGGCTGGCGTCGGGGTTCGGCGCCGTGGCCGGCGCGCAGGTCGCGTACTTCGGCAACCGCCGCTTCACGTTCGCCTACCGTGGCGGATACCGCGCGTCGTGGGTCAAGTTCCAGTCCACGGCGGCGCTCGGCGCGCTGCTGGGCATGCTCATCGTCGGCATTGCCGTCGCGCAGGGACTGCACTACCTCGCAGCGCAGGTGCTGGCGACCCTGGCCGGCCTGCTGCTGACGTTCGCGATCAATCGGATCTGGGCCTTTCGCTGAACCGCCTTGCGCAGACGCCACCGGTTACGCGGTACGCGTCGGTCAGCGGCCGGGCCCGAAACCCGCCCACAGCAACGCCAGCGCAGACGCGAGCACCATCGCCCCGTAGGTTGCCATCATGCCGTCCCGGCCGAGGATGACGAGGCCCGAAACCGACGCGACAAAGCATCCGCCGACCGACCACAGCGCCAGCCGGAACCAGCGCACGCCCCGCAGCGCTCTGCGCCAGACCACTTTGGCAAGCGCCGCAGCCAGCATGCCCGTCGCCAACGCAGGAAGGAAAAGGGCAAGCAAATGGTTCAGCGCGCCTAGAGTACCCAAGGGTAATCCCTGAAGTGGATGGCCAAAGCTTGATGCAGATCATGACGAAGCCCACGGCCTGTTGGACTACGATCGGACCGCTCGATTTTATAATTCGATGATGAGTGTCTTCGCTCTCGGCTTGAACCACACGACAGCACCGCTGGATTTGCGCGGTCGCTTCACGTTCACTCTGGAGCAACTCGCGCCGACGCTGCACGGTTTCCGCGATCGTCTGGCGGGGCACGCCGGGCACGCCGACCCGGAGGTGGCGCTGCTGTCGACGTGCAACAGAACCGAACTGTATTTTTCCGGCGCCACGGTCGCCGACAAGGGCTTGGTGCGCCCTGCCGTCGACTGGCTCGCGGGCGTGGGCGGAGTTCACAGCCACGCGCTGATGGACCACAGCTATGTGCTCGAGGACGGCTCGGCCGCGCGTCACGCGTTTCGCGTCGCGAGCGGACTCGATTCGATGGTGCTCGGCGAGCCGCAGATCCTCGGCCAGATGAAGGACGCGGTGCGCGAGGCCGACAGCGCCGGCACGCTGGGCACGACGCTGCACCAGCTGTTCCAGCGCTCGTTCGCCGTTGCCAAGGAGGTCCGAAGCTCGACCGAGATTGGCGCCCATTCGATCAGCATGGCAGCCGCCTCGGTGCGCCTGGCGGCCCAGCTTTTCGAGGATCTGAGCGAAGTCAAGGTGCTCTACGTCGGCGCGGGCGAGATGATCGACCTCGTCGCGACCCACTTCGCGGCGCGCACGCCGCGGATGACGGCGGTGGCGAACCGCACGCTCGAACGCGGCGAGAAACTCGCGCTTCGGCTAGGCGCCGAAGCGCTGCGCCTCGCTGATTTGCCGCAGCGGCTGGCCGAATTCGACGTCGTGATCTCCTGCACCGCGAGTTCGCTGCCGATCATCGGCCTCGGAGCGGTCGAGCGCGCGCTAAAGGCACGCAAGCACCGGCCGATGTTCATGGTCGATCTGGCCGTGCCGCGCGACATCGAGCCCGAGGTGGCGCAGCTGGACGACATCTACCTCTACACGGTGGACGACCTCTCGGCGCTGGTGCAGACCGCGGGCGAGAAGCGCCAGGCGGCGGTGCAGCAGGCGGAGGCGATCATCGAGACCGGCGTTCAGGGCTTCGTGCACTGGCTCGACCAGCGCAGCAGCGTACCGCTGATCCAGGCTCTCAATGCGCAGGCAGACGACTGGCGCGCGACCGAGCTGGCGCGGGCGCACAAGCTGCTGTCGCGCGGCGAAAGCGTCGAGGCGGTGCTCGATGCCCTGTCGCGCGGTCTGACGCAGAAGATCCTGCACGGTGCGCTGGCCGAACTTCACTCGACGTCCGGCGAGCAGCGTTCGCAGTTGGCGCAAACCGTATCACGCCTGTTCCTGCGCACGAGCAGCCGCAACCCGGCTGACGACGGGCGTTAGCTGCACTGGCTGCCGCTGCGGCGCGGCGGGGTCACCCGCGCTGCGCCTTCACCCGCCCGCCGATCCCGCGCCGCTGCGCCATGACCACCCACTCAAGGCCGATGTCGCTCGCTCTGCCAACGACGCGGTTCGATCATTGCCCTTTAGGCCCGGCGTTTCGCCTCGGGCGACGCGGTGGGCATTGAATGAAGGATTCCCTGCGCCAGCAGTTTCAGCGTCTCGCGCTGCGCCTGAGCGAGCTCGACGCCACGCTGGCCGACCCAGCAGTCGCCGCGGACATGAAGCGCTACCGCACGCTCAGCCGCGAACATGCGCAGGTGCAGAGCGTAGCCGCGACGTTTGCGCGATACGAGCAGCGTGAACGCGACCTGGCGTCGGCGCGCGAGTTGCTGGGCGACGCCGAGATGGCCGTGATGGCCGGCGAGGAGGTCGCCGCCGCCGAGGACGATCTGGCACGCCTGCACGCCGAGTTGCTCACGGTGCTGCTGCCGCGCGACCCCGACGACGCGCGCAATGCCTTCCTCGAAGTGCGCGCCGGTACTGGTGGCGACGAGTCGGCGCTGTTCGCCGCCGACCTGGTGCGCATGTACCTGCGCTTTGCCGAGCGCCGCGGCTGGCGTGTCGAGGTGATGTCCGAGAGCCTTTCGGACCTCGGCGGTTACCGCGAGTGCGTGCTGCGCATCGAGGGCGAGGATGTCTATGCGCAACTCCGGTTCGAATCCGGCGGCCACCGCGTGCAGCGCGTGCCGACGACCGAGACCCAGGGCCGAATCCACACCAGCGCCTGCACGGTGGCCGTGATGCCCGAGCCCGACGAAGCCGACGAAGTCACGCTGAACCCGGCCGAGCTGCGCATCGACACCTTCCGCGCCAGCGGTGCGGGAGGCCAGCACGTGAACAAGACCGACAGCGCTATCCGCATCACGCACCTGCCGACCGGCCTCGTCGCTGAATGCCAGGACGACCGCTCGCAGCACCGCAACAAGGCCAAGGCACTGGCGGTGCTCGGCGCGCGGCTGAAGGAGAAGGACCGCAGCGAACGCGCCGCCCGCGAAGCCGCGACACGCAAGGGGCTGATCGGCAGCGGCGACCGCAGCGACCGCATCCGCACCTACAACTTCCCGCAGGGGCGGCTGACCGACCATCGCATCAACCTGACGCTGTACCGGTTGCAGGGCGTGCTCGACGGCGACCTTGACGAAGTGATCGCCGCGCTGCAGGGCGCGCGCGCCGCACAGCAACTGGCGGCGCTCGAAAGCGGCAGCTGAGCGCGCGTAAACGCGCTCCCTCTCTGGTAGAGGCTGCGCAACACCAAGCGACCCGGCGATGAGTGCTCCGACCGTCACCCAAGCGCTGGCGGCAGCGCGAGCGCTGGGACTGGAGCGGCTGGACGCTCAGTTGCTGCTGGGTGCGGCGATCGATCAGCCGCGCAGCTGGTTGCTGGCGCACGGCGAGCACGCACTCGATCTGGATCAGGCGCGGCGTTTCGACGCTCATTGCACGCGCCGCATCGATGGCGAGCCGGTGGCCTATCTCCTCGGTGAGAGGGAGTTCCACGGCCTCACGCTGAAAGTCGACCGCAGCGTGCTGGTGCCGCGGCCCGACACCGAGACGCTGGTCGACTGGGCGCTCGAACTGCTCGCCGCCGGTCCGGCGCTAGCCACGGTCGCCGACCTGGGCACGGGCAGCGGCGCCATCGCTCTGGCGCTGGCGCACGCACTTCCGGCTGCGCGCTTGTGCGGCGTCGAACTCAGCCCGGCCGCGCTTGCCGTGGCACGCGCGAATGGAGCACGGCTGAAACTCGAGGTCGAATGGCTGCACGGCGACTGGTGGTCGGCCCTGGCCGGCCGCCGCTTCGACATGGTCGTCAGCAACCCGCCCTACATCGCTGCCGCCGATCCGCATCTGCTTGCGCTACGCCACGAACCACAGCGAGCCTTGACGCCGGGCGAGGATGGACTGGCAGCGCTGCGGACAGTGATCCGCGGCGCGCCCGATCACCTGCTGCCCGGCGGACGGTTGCTGCTCGAGCATGGCCACGACCAGGCCGAAGCGGTGCGGGAAATGCTGCGTCAGCACGGATTTGACACGCCAGCGACGCGCAACGACCTGGCGGGCCTGCCACGCTGCAGTGGCGGCCAGCTTGCATCGAATCTGTAAGGGCTTGTCAGAGCGTGTGCCAAATGCTGCGCCCCGACTCGGCGAACTCGGCAAAAGAGGGTGGATCACCGTCTTTCTTGCTTACATCAGCGTGCCTGGAACGCCTAGCATGACCTGACAGTCCGACAACGGGCTGCGCCCCAGCCGCCGCCTTGCGGTCGGCGCCCGAGGGGCGGATCTGGCTTGCCGGAGATCGTCATGCGTGCAGCGTACTGGTTGCTGATCGGGTCGCTCGGACTGGGAGGCTCGACCCTGGCGCAAGCCGACGAGGGCAACGGATTGGCCTTGCCCCAACTACAGGGTAGGGTCGGACTGGGGATCGAGGGCTCCGCGGTCGCGGCGCGCCTCTCCGGCAGCTCTGACCAACCGGCCAGGCTTGGCGACGCGAGCTTGCTGGGCAACTACTACTTCGGCCGCTACAGCACGCGCGAGGGCGACGACGGCGGCTTTCGCACGACCACCGGCGTGTACCTCGGTTCGCGGCTGGGCATGTGGAGCGGGCGCTCGTCAGGTGCACCTGGCGGCGGCCTCGTCAGCTTCGAGCGCCAAAGTCTGAGCCTGCTCGCACCGACACAGTCCACCGACGTGGCGAACCCGGAATCGGGCACGGTGCCCTACTTTGGCATAGGCTACAGCGGCAGTTCGCTCAAGGGTGGATGGGGCTTCAGTGCCGACCTCGGCCTGATGGCACTCAACCCGGGCGGCGCGGCCCGCCTGGGGCGGATGTTTGGCGGCGGCCAGACGCTGGACGATGCGGTGCGCGAGTTGCGTCTCTCACCCATGGTGCAGTTCGGCGCGTCGTACTCGTTCTGAGGCACAAGGTCGCCGCCCCGCGGCGTTTGCGGCAACAGCGCCTAGAAACGGCGTCTTGCGCCCGGACACCCCCGCGCGTCAACAGGGTCTGAGCGATGCGCTCGGGCACGCCTCGCCCGGATTGCCGTATAACCCTGCCTGTCGCTCAAATTTCCATTCCGTCCGAGACCCCGACCATGAGCAATGTTTCCGCAACCGATGTGCGCCAGCGCATCGATGACCTCGTCAAGTCCAATCCCGTGGTCCTCTTCATGAAGGGAACGGCGCAGTCTCCGATGTGCGGCTTCTCGGGCCGCGCGGTGCAGATCCTTCAGGCCTGCAGCGTGGCGAACCTCGTCACCGTCAACGTTCTCGAGGATGAGGAGGTGCGTCAGGGGATCAAGGATTACGCGAACTGGCCGACGATTCCGCAGCTCTATGTGCGCGGCGAATTCGTCGGCGGTTCCGACATCCTGATGGAGATGTACCAGGCGGGCGAACTGCAGGCTCTGTTGCGCGCCTGAGGTTCGTCCTCACGTCGGGCCAAGGCACGGGCATCGTCGCGGCCGGCTCAGGCGCGAGGTCTGTTGCCGGCCTCCCACTGCTTGCGTGCGGCGAACACGGCTGCGGGATACTCGGCGCGGCCGCGACTGCCGTTGTAGCGTCCCAGCGCGAGAAACATGTCCCCGCGTTCGAGGTTGAGGTAGTGGCGCAGGATCACGCAGCCAAAGCGCAGGTTGGTCTGCATGTGGAACAGCCGGCTCGCATCGCCGTCACCGATCAGGCGCACCCAGAACGGCATCACCTGCATGTATCCTCGCGCGCCGGCCGTGGAGACGACGAACTTGCGAAAGCCGCTTTCGACCTGTACCAGCCCGAGCACCAGCGAAGGTTCCAGGCCGGCCCGCTTGCTCTCGTACCACAGCGTCTCGAGAAACTCGACCCGCGCGAGGTGTTCGTCCTTGTAGCGTTTCAGACGCTCGCTCATCGCGCCCAGCCAGCGCAGGAACGTGAGGCGCTCGTCCATCGTCTCGAAGGCAGGCCGGGGCGGCACGGCGTCGGCGATTGCCATCGCGAGGGCCGAACGGACCGAGTCTGCCAGCGGCTCCTCAACCTGCGCTCCAGCCTGCGCCGGCCGCGGCAGCAGCGGCCACAGGCCGAGCGCGAGCAGACCGCGTCGCCGCGTCATGCGCCGAGCTTGGCCTTCACGAAAGCGGCGGCGTCGTGCACCGGAACGCGCGACGCCTGCGTATCGCGGCGCCCCTGGTACTCGAGCCGCCCCTCCTTCAGTCCGCGGTCGGAGATGACCACGCGGTGCGGCACGCCGATCAGTTCCCAGTCGGCGAACATCGCGCCCGGGCGCTCGCCGCGGTCGTCGAGCATCACGTCGATGCCGAGCGCGGCCATCTCGTCGTGCAGGCGATCGGCCGCGGCCCTGACATCGGCCGAACGCTCGTAGCCTATCGGGCAAAGCACGGCCTCGAACGGCGCCATCGAGTCGGGCCATACGATGCCGCGCTCGTCGTGGTTCTGTTCGATCGCCGCACCGAGCAGGCGCGTGATGCCGATGCCGTAGCAACCCATTTCCATCAGCTGCGGTTTTCCGTTCTCGTCCAGATAGGTCGCGTTCATCGCCACGGAGTACTTGGTGCCGAGGTAGAACACATGGCCGACCTCGATCCCGCGCTGGATCGAGAGCACGCCCTTGCCGTCGGGCGACGGGTCGCCCTCGACCACGTTGCGAATGTCGGCCACGAGGTCGGCCTCGGGCAAGTCGCGGCCCCAGTTGACGCCGGTGAGGTGGACGTCGGACTCGTTGGCGCCGCAGATGAAGTCGTGCATCGCACCGACCGCTCGATCGGCGACGACCCTGACCGGCCGGCGCGTGCCGACCGGACCGAGGTAGCCTGGCTTGCACCCGAAGTGCTCTTCGATCTCGCCCGCCGTCGCGAAGCGAAAGCCGCCCTTGAGGCCCTCGACCTTGCCCGCCTTGACTTCGTTGAGCGAATGGTCGCCACGAACGAGCAGAAGCCACACCGTGGTCTGCGCCGGGCCGCCCGCAACGCTTGGCGTGTCGGTCGCAAGCACGAGCGACTTGACGGTCGTCGCCAGCGGTACCTGAAGCAACTCGGCCACGTCCTCGCAGGTGTTCTTGCCGGGCGTTGGCGCGCGCGCCATCGGCTTCGAGGGTGCATCGCGCGACGACGTCGGCGCCATGGCTTCGGCAAGCTCGATGTTGGCAGCGTAGTCCGAGGTCGGGCAATAGACGATCGCGTCTTCGCCGGTGTCTGCGATGACCTGGAATTCCTGCGACAGGTCTCCGCCGATCGCCCCCGAATCGGCGCCGACGGCGCGGTAACGCAGGCCGAAACGGTCGAAGATCGCACGGTACGCGCTCAGCATGAGCTGATAGCTCTTGGCCGCACCGGCCTTGTCGCGGTCGAACGAGTAGGCGTCCTTCATCGTGAACTCGCGCCCGCGCATCAGGCCGAAGCGCGGCCTGCGCTCGTCGCGGAACTTGGTCTGGATGTGATAGAAGTTCCGCGGCAACTGGCGGTAACTGCGCAGTTCCTGGCGTGCGATGTCGGTGATCACCTCTTCGCTCGTCGGCTGGACGACGAAGTCGCGGTCGTGGCGATCCTTCACGCGAAGGAGTTCAGGGCCGTAGGCCTGGAAGCGCCCGCTCTCCTGCCACAACTCGGCCGGCTGGACCACGGGCATCAGAAGCTCGATCGCCCCGGCACGGTTCATCTCTTCGCGCACGATCGCCTCGACCTTGCGGATCACGCGCAGCCCCATCGGCATGTAACTGTAGATGCCTGCACCCAGCCGCTTGATGAAGCCGCCGCGCATCATCAGCTGGTGGCTCTTGACTTCCGCGTCCGCCGGCGCCTCTTTCAGGGTCGAAATGAAGAACTGGGAAGCTTTCATGGCACGCGGTCAGATCGGCGGGGCGGTGCGCGGGGAGGTTCAACCGGCTGACTGGAAGCCTGCGGATGACCCTACGCAAAGGTGCAGGGCTTGCAAGGCGTCATGCCGGTGCAATAATTGTTTCAACGAAAAATCTGGGGTTGATTATGCTCGACCGTGACGGCTTCAGGCCCAACGTCGGCATCGTCCTGCTCAATCACCGGAACCAGGTGTTCTGGGGTAAGCGTTTGCGTACGCACTCGTGGCAATTCCCGCAGGGTGGCATCAAGTACGGCGAGACGCCAGAACAGGCGATGTACCGCGAGTTGCACGAGGAAGTGGGCCTGCAGCAGCAGCATGTGCGCATCATCGCGCGCACCCGCGACTGGCTGCGCTACGAAGTGCCCGACCATTTCATTCGCCGCGACGCGCGCGGACACTACCGCGGTCAGAAGCAGATCTGGTTCCTGCTGCAGCTGATGGGGCACGACAGTGACCTCAACCTGCGCGCCACCGACCATCCCGAGTTCGATGCCTGGCGCTGGAACGAGTATTGGGTACCGCTGGACGTGGTGATCGAGTTCAAACGCCGCGTGTACGAGATGGCGCTGACCGAGCTGGCGCGCTTCCTGCCGCGCACAGGCCACTACAACCGCTATCTGCGCGCCGGCATGCGTTCACAGCGTTTCGACGAGGAAGCCGGGTTGCACGCCAGCGACACCGAGCCCGCGCAGTCCGTCGACCTGCGCGGCCCGGCCTCGGGCTGAGCACGGTGGTCGCCGGCGCGACGCCTCGTGTCCGCCGCACGCCAAGGCGCGGGGCAGACCAGGCCTCGCGCTGGCCAGGCTCCCGCGGTGCTTTGCCGATGAGCGATCACGCGGCGTGACCTTGACCCACCCGGCGATCAGGCCAGGACCATGTTGTCGCGGTGGATCATCTCGGGCTCGCCGGTAAAGCCGAGCAGGCGTTCGAATTCGCTCGACGGCTTGCGCGCGATCAACCTCGCCTCTGAACTGGCGTAGTTGGCCAAGCCACGCGCCACTTCGCGCCCGGCGAGACTTCGCACGGCGATGACGTCGCCGCGCGCGAACTCGCCCTGCACTTCGATCATGCCGATCGGCAGCAGGCTCTTGCCGTCGTCGCGCAACTTGGCAACCGCGCCATCGTCGATCACGACCGCACCGCGCAACCGCAGATGGTCGGCCATCCACTGCTTGCGCGCAGCCAGTTTCGGTGTCGACGCCAGCAACGCGGTGCCGATCGACTCACCCGCAACGAGGCGCAGCAACACGTCGGGTTCGCGCCCGAAGGCGATCACGGTCGAAGCACCGCTGCCCGCGGCGCGCTTCGCGGCCAGCACCTTGGTCAGCATGCCACCGCGGCCGATGCTCGAGCCGGCGCCGCCGGCCATGCGTTCGAGCTCTGCCGCGCCCGCTCGCGCCGCGTGAATGAAGGCCGCGTCAGGATCCGCGCGCGGGTCGGCGGCGTACAGCCCCTGTTGATCGGTCAGGATGACGAGGACATCGGCTTCGACGAGGTTCGCGACCAATGCTGCCAGAGTGTCGTTGTCGCCGAACTTGAGCTCGTCGTTGACGACGGTGTCGTTCTCGTTGATCACCGGCACGACCTTCAAGCCAAGTAGCGTCACCAGCGTCGAGCGCGCGTTCAGGTAGCGCTCGCGGTCGGCCAAGTCGGCGTGCGTGAGCAGCACCTGTGCACTTCGCATGCCGTGGGCGCGCAGCTGCGTCTCGTACATCTGCGCCAGCCCCATCTGACCGACGGCGGCAGCCGCCTGCAGTTCGTGGATCTCCTTCGGGCGCGATGCCCAACCCAGACGCTTCATGCCCTCGGCAACCGCGCCGCTGGAGACCATCACGACCTCGCGCCCCTTGCCCGCGAGCACCGCGATCTGCCGACACCAGTGGCCAATGGCCACCGCGTCGAGGCCACGCCCTTCGTCGGTGACGAGGCTGGAGCCGACCTTGACCACGATACGCCGCGCGTTGACGAGCACCTCCGTCGGCTCAGGGCCATCCCAGGCCGAGGCAGATGCCTCTTCGCGGCTCAACCTGGGCAAAGGCGACGCCGTTTGCGCCCTGGCGTACTCGTTGTCAGTCACGCGCGACTTCCGAGCGCACCGGTTGCCCGCGATCGCGAAAGCGCGGATCAGGCAGATCGACCGGCGGGTTGCGCATCGCCGAGACGTGCTGATAGACGGCGCGAATCAGCGGCTCGCAACCTTCGCGCGTCAACGCGGAGATCTCGAACACCGGGCCTTTCCACCTGAGGCGCCGGACGAAGTCCTTCACCCGTTCGGCGCGCTCCCCGGCCGGCACCATGTCGATCTTGTTGAGCACGATCCAGCGCGGCTTGGCGTGCAGCGCGGTGTCGTACTTCCTGAGCTCGGCGACGATGGCCCTGGCCTGCGCGACGGGGTCGACATTGCCGTCGAACGGCGCGAAGTCCACCACGTGAAGCAACAGGTGCGTTCGCTGAAGGTGACGCAGGAACAGATGGCCGAGCCCGGCGCCCTCGGCCGCGCCCTCGATCAGGCCCGGGATGTCGGCGACGACGAAACTTTGCTCAGGTGCAACTCGCACCACTCCGAGATTCGGATGCAAAGTGGTGAACGGATAGTCGGCAATCTTCGGCCGCGCGTTCGAGATCGCGGCGATCAACGTGGACTTCCCCGCATTGGGCATGCCCAGCAGGCCGACGTCGGCCAGCACGCGCAGTTCGAGTTTGAGCTTGCGCGACTCGCCGGGCCATCCCGGCGTCTTCTGGCGCGGTGCGCGGTTGGTGCTGGACTTGAAATGCAGGTTTCCAAAACCACCGTCGCCGCCCTTGGCGAGCAATACGTTTTGGCCCGGCACCAGCAATTCGGCGAGCACCGTACCGGTGTCGACGTCGCTGATGATCGTGCCCATCGGCATGCGCAGCACGATATCGTCGGCGGCAGCGCCGAACTGGTCCGAGCCGCGCCCGGGCTCGCCATTGCGGGCCTCATGCCGGCGCGCATAGCGGTAGTCGATCAGCGTGTTCAGGTTCGCGTCGCCGACCGCCCAAACGCTCCCGCCGCGGCCGCCGTCGCCGCCATTGGGGCCGCCGAAGGGGATGAACTTCTCGCGCCGAAAGCTCAGGCATCCGCTGCCCCCGTCGCCTGCGGCAACGTCGATGGTGGCTTCGTCGACAAACTTCATGATGATGCGCGTCCAAGCGATGTTAAGGCAGGCGCGCAATGCCGCCGCGTCGCTGCGAGCGCCCGACCCGAGACAGCTTCAAGGAGCAAGTGAGCGCGCCCTGCAATGCGCACCAACAAGAAAGCCCCGGCGGGCCGGGGCTTGCAGGCTCGCCGCAGCGAGCGGCTTCTTGCCTAGAACGCGGTGACCGAAACGGTCTGTCGGTTCAGCGCACCCTTGACGGCGAAGCTGACCTGCCCGTCGACCAGCGCGAACAGCGTGTGATCACGCCCGCTGGCGACGTTCCGGCCGGGGTGGAACTTCGTGCCACGCTGGCGAACGATGATCGCTCCCGCCGAGACAACTTGCCCGCCGTACACCTTGACGCCGAGCATCTTCGGCTGGGAATCGCGGCCATTACGGGTGGAACCGCCGCCCTTCTTCTGTGCCATGGTTGAACTCCTTGCCCTGGTATCCGAACGCAGATCAGGCGTCGACCGCGCCGATCTGAATCTCTGTGAAATTCTGACGGTGGCCTTGCCGCTTCTGGTAATGCTTGCGGCGGCGCATCTTGAAGATACGAACCTTGTCGTGCCGGCCTTGAGCGAGCACGGTGGCCTTGACGCTTGCGCCGGCAACCAAGGGAGTCCCAACCTTCAGGTCGGTGCCGTCTCCGACAGCCAGAACCTGGTCGATCACGATCTCTTGGCCAACATCCGCAGCAATCTGTTCTATCTTGATCTTCTCGCCGGCAGCAACCTTGTATTGCTTGCCACCGGTTCTTATGACCGCGTACATATCAGCCCCTTCCTGTGAATCCGCCCCTACCGGCATGTCGCAGCAACCTGACAACCTGCACAGTACGCAGAGCCGGTAATTCTAGCACGAGGCCGCCCCTTCAACGTGACGGTGCGAGCGTCCCCCGCGCGGTGCGCCGCGCCTCCTCCCCCGGAGCCGCTGTACCGACTCGGCTTCCTATAATCCGTCACTTCCTGTCGAGTCCAGCTTGCACACACTATCCCTGAGTACCTTGGCGCCGGGCCCGGCAACGTCGCTCCCGTTGGACACGGAAATGGGGCGCGTCGACGCGGTGATCCGTGCACGGCTCGTTTCGGACGTCGCGCTGGTCAACCAGATCTCCGCGTACATCATCGGCGCAGGCGGCAAGCGGATCCGGCCACGGCTGGTGCTGCTGTTTGCACGTGCGCTGGGATTCGAGGGCGTCGAGCGCTTCGAGCTGGCCGCGATCGTCGAATTCATTCACACCGCCACGCTGCTCCACGATGACGTGGTCGACGAGTCCGGCCTGCGACGTGGGCGCCAGACCGCCAATGCGCTATTCGGCAACGCGGCCAGCGTGCTGGTGGGTGACTTCCTGTACTCGCGCGCATTCCAGATGATGGTCTCCGTGAACCGGATGCGCGTGCTTGACGTGCTCGCCGATGCGACCAACGTGATCGCCGAGGGCGAGGTACTGCAGCTGATGAACATGCACGACCCCGACCTGGCCGTCGAGTCGTACCTGCGCGTGATCCGCTTCAAGACCGCGAAGCTGTTCGAGGCGAGCGCGCGCCTGGGCGCGGTGCTCGCCGAAGCGCAACGGTCTGTCGAGGAGGCCTGCGCCGACTATGGCCGATCGCTTGGCACTGCGTTCCAGTTGATCGACGATCTGCTCGACTACGAGGGCGCAACGACGCAACTCGGGAAGAACGTCGGCGACGATCTGCGCGAAGGCAAGCCGACACTGCCTCTGCTGATCGCCATGGCGCGCGGCAGCGCGTCTGACCGGGCGCTGATCCGCCATGCGATCGAACAAGGCGAGGTCGAGCGCCTGCCCGAGATCGTCGAAATCGTGCGAAGTACCGGTGCACTCGAGGCGACGCGCGATGCCGCGCGTCGCGAGGCCGACATCGCGAGCCGCAGCCTGGGAGGGCTGCCAGCATCGGCGTCGCGCGACGCTCTGCTAGAATTGTGCGTTCGTTCAGTCGAACGTTCTTGCTGAACATTTGGATGCGTCGGCGCCACGCGGCGCCAGATACGATGGAGCTCCTGCAGCCCATCCACATCGGGGTGTAGCTTAGCCTGGTAGAGCGCTACGTTCGGGACGTAGAGGCCGGAGGTTCGAATCCTCTCACCCCGACCAGACCTTCTGGACAACGCTTGCGCTGGTGGTGACCATGGTGTTGCATCCGGTTGCAACATGGTGCCGCCGAACTGCGCGAATAGTCACCTTTTCACCGCCTGATGAAGGTTTACAGGGTAGTGTGAATAGGCGATGATCCGCGCGAAATTCACCTCGTGAAATGGCATCTTCGGCTTTGGACACATTGGCGGACGCGCCTCAATCCGCGCTATCGGGAGTCGCGCGCGTTCTCGTGCACGCCGGCAAGCTCAACGCGAAGGCGGCCGAGGACCTGGTTCGCAGCGCCAAGGACAAGCATTCGAGTTTCATTGCGTCGGTGATCGGCGCTGGCGCGGTTTCGCCGGCGGATCTCGCGCACACCCTCGCCACCGCGCTGGCGCTGCCGCTGCTGGATCTGGCGTCGGTCGACGTGCAGCGCCTGCCGCGTGGCGTGATTGATGGCAAGCTCGCCGCGCAGTACCAGATCCTGGTTCTGGGCCGGCGCGGCAACCGCCTGTTCATCGGCGGCGCGGACCCGACCGATCAGGAGGCCGTCGAGCGCATCAAGTTCGCGACCCAGCTCTCGCCCGAGTGGGTGATCGTTGAGCACGACAAGCTGACCAAGCTGCTCGAGGACGCCGGCGCCAGCGCGAGCGAATCGCTCGAGGCGCTGGCTTCGGGCGACTTCGAATTCGACGTTACCGAGGAAACGCCTTCCGGCAACGACGCCGCCGAGATCGCCTCCGAGGTCGAGGATGCGCCGGTCGTCCGCTTCCTGCAGAAGATGCTGATCGACGCCATCAACGCGCGCGCCTCGGACCTGCACTTCGAACCCTACGAGTATCACTACCGAGTGCGTTTTCGGGTCGACGGCGAACTGCGCGAGATCACCCAGCCTCCGATCGCGATCAAGGACAAGCTGGCTTCTCGGATCAAGGTGATCTCGCGACTGGACATTGCGGAAAAGCGCGTGCCGCAGGACGGCCGCTTGAAGCTCAAGTTCGGCAACAAGGCGATCGACTTTCGCATCAGCACGCTGCCCACGCTGTTCGGCGAGAAGATCGTGATCCGGATTCTCGACCCGTCCAGCGCCAAGCTCGGCATCGAGGCGCTGGGCTACGAGAAGGTCGAGAAGGACCGCCTGCTCAAGGCGATCGAGCGCCCGTACGGCATGATCCTGGTCACCGGCCCGACCGGCAGCGGCAAGACCGTCTCGCTCTACACCTGCCTGAACATCCTGAACCAGCCGGGGGTGAACATCTCGACCGTCGAGGACCCTGCCGAAATCAACCTCCCGGGCATCAACCAGGTCAACGTCAACGACAAGGCGGGCATGAGCTTCGCGGTCGCGCTGAAGTCATTCCTGCGCCAGGATCCGGACGTGATCATGGTTGGCGAGATCCGCGACCTGGAGACCGCCGACATCGCGATCAAGGCCGCCCAGACTGGTCACATGGTGATGTCAACGCTGCACACCAACGATGCGCCGACGACGCTGACGCGGTTGCTCAACATGGGCGTGGCGCCGTTCAACATCGCCTCGAGCGTTCTGCTGATCACCGCGCAGCGCCTGGTGCGCAAGCTTTGCGAGAACTGCAAGAAGCCGGCTGATTATCCGCGCGAGGCGATGCTCAAGGCCGGGTTCAGTGCGGAAGACCTCGACGGCACCTGGAAGCCCTACCGTGCGGTCGGTTGCTCGGCCTGCAACAACGGCTACAAGGGCCGTGTCGGCGTGTACCAGGTGATGCCCATCACCGAGGAAATCCAGCGCCTCATCCTGGCCGAAGGCACGGCGATGGACATCGCGGCGCAGGCACAGCGCGAAGGCGTGCGCGACCTGCGCCAGTCCGGACTGGTCAAGGTCCGCTCCGGCGTCACCACGCTGGAAGAGATCATCGCGGCCACCAACGAGTGAGATGACAATCCCCGAGCTCAACGTGTTCGCTGCCCTCGCGCAAGGCAAACGATCACGACAACCCTGAGGCGGGAGGCGAAAGCCTCTCTGAGACACGATGGCGACTGCTGCGGCCGCAAAGAGCATCAAGGAACTGGTGTTCGAATGGGAAGGCAAGGACAAGAACGGCAAGATCGTTCGGGGCGAGATCCGCTCTGGCGGCGAGGCGATGGTGAGCGCAAGCCTGCGCCGCCAGGGCATCATGGTGACGCGGGTGAGGAAGCGCCGCATCAGCGGCGGCCGCGCGATCAAGCAGAAGGACATCGCCATCTTCACGCGCCAACTCTCGACGATGATGCGCGCCGGCGTGCCGCTTTTGCAGTCGTTCGACATCGTCGCCCGCGGCAGCACGAACGCGAAGATGACCAAACTGCTGACCGACATCCGCGAAGACGTCGAAACCGGTACCAGCCTGTCGTCGGCGTTCCGCAAGCATCCGCTGTACTTCGACGCGCTTTACTGCAACCTCGTCGAGGCCGGTGAAGCGGGCGGCATCCTGGAGGCGCTGCTCGACCGCCTGGCCACCTACCAGGAAAAGACGATGGCGATCAAGAACAAGATCAAGTCGGCGCTGGTCTATCCGGTCGCCGTGCTGGTGGTCGCGTTCGTCGTCCTCGCGGTCATCATGATCTTCGTGATCCCGGCATTCGAGGACGTGTTCAAGTCCTTCGGAGCCGACCTGCCGGCGCCGACGCTGGTCGTGATCGCGATGTCCAAGTTCTTCGTCAGCTACTGGTGGGCGATCTTCGGCTTCCTCGGCGGCGGCTACTACTTCTTCATGGAATCGTGGAAGCGTTCGGTTCCGATGCAAAAGGCAATGGACCGCCTGATGCTGCGCATCCCGGTGTTCGGTGACCTCGTCAACAAGTCGTCGGTGGCGCGCTGGACGCGCACGCTGTCGACGATGTTTGCCGCCGGCGTGCCGCTGGTGGAAGCGCTCGATTCGGTCGGCGGCGCCTCGGGCAACGCGGTGTTCGCCGAAGCCACCGAAGCTATCCAGCGCGACGTCTCCACCGGCTCGGGCCTGACGACCTCGATGCAGGCGACCGGCGTGTTCCCGAACATGGTGCTGCAGATGTGCGCCATCGGCGAGGAGTCCGGCGCGCTCGACCAGATGCTCGGCAAGGCGGCCGAGTTCTACGAGGACGAAGTGGACGAGGCCGTCAAGGGCTTATCGAGCCTGATGGAGCCGTTCATCATCGTGATCCTGGGCGTTCTGATCGGCGGCATCGTGGTTTCGATGTACCTGCCGATCTTCAAGCTCGGCCAGGTCGTCTAGCGTGGCCCGCGAGCTCGCCGCACCCGCTTGCGCGAAGACCGGGCCGCTGCCTGGCTCTCGGAGCACTCAGGCCGCGCGCGCGCGGTCCGGCGCCGGCTGACGACGATGGACTCTGCCGTCCAACAAGGGCTGCTCTCGCCGCCGGTGCTGGCGCTGCTCGGGCTTTGCATCGGCAGCTTCCTCAACGTCGTGATTCACCGCCTGCCGCAGCAGATGGAGCGCGGGTGGTGGGGTGACATCGCGGCGCAGCTTGAAGACGAGTCGCTGTGGCGGCGCTTGTTTCCGGCCGCGACGCGAAGGCCTGCCTGCATCCCCGATGCGGCCAAGGCGATCGAGGCCGAACTCGGCCGTCTGACGCCGCTCGGGCTTGCCCGACCGCGTTCGCGCTGCCCGGCCTGCGGGCACCAGCTCGCGTGGCACGAGAACATCCCCGTTCTCGGGTGGGTCCGGCTCAGGGGGCGTTGCAGCGCCTGCGGCGCGGGCATATCACCCCGCTATCCGATCGTGGAAGTCGCGACGGCGCTGCTCTTCTTCGCCTTCGGGGCTCGGTTCGGTGCCAGCGCCGAAGCGCTCGTGTGGTGCGCCGCCGGTGCCCTGCTCGTGGCGATGACGATGATCGACATCGACACCCAGTACCTGCCGGACGACCTGACCTTGCCTCTGATCGGTCTGGGCGTGTTCGCGGCCGGGATGGGATGGACCCGGGTCTCGCTTGCCGATGCCGCCTGGGGTGCGCTCTGGGGCTTTGCATCCTTGTGGGGCGTGGCCCGAGCCTACAAGGCGATCAAGGGGCTTGACGGCATGGGTGAAGGCGACTTCAAGCTGCTCGCCGGGCTCGGGGCCTTGCTCGGCTGGAAGCTGCTGCCTGCGATCGTGCTCCTGTCCTCGCTGGTGGGGGCCGCCGCCGGCTTGGCGCTGATCGCCTTGCGCAGCCATCGCTGGGCCAAGCCTATCCCCTTCGGGCCTTACCTGGCGGGTGGCGGCCTCGCCGCCGCGTTCTTCGGCGAACCCTTGACTGCGCTCTACTTCCCGACCTTCTGAGCGTGATTCGCATCGGCCTGACCGGAGGCATCGGCAGTGGCAAGAGCACCGTCGCGGCCATGCTCGTGCCGCACGGTGCAACCCTTGTCGATACCGACGCGATCGCGCGCCAACTCGCGCTGCCGCGAGGGGCGGCAATGGCGGAAATAGCTCGGACATTCGGGCCTTCAGTCATCGACCGCGAAGGCGGTCTCGACCGCGCCGCCATGCGCGCACTTGTTTTCGCCGATGTCAACGCAAGGTACCGTCTGGAAGCTGTACTGCATCCGCTGATCGGCGCCGAGGCCGAGCGCCAGGCGCGGGAGGCAAGCGGGCCGGTGGTCTTCGACGTTCCGCTCCTCGCCGAGTCCGGCCACTGGCGAGACCGGGTCGACCGGGTTCTGGTGGTCGATTGCCACGAAGCAACGCAGCTCGAACGCGTGCTGCAGCGGCCGGGATGGACGCTAGCGACCGCACGCGCGGTGATCGCCCAGCAGGCATCGCGCCAGGTCCGACGCGCATGTGCCGATGCGGTGATCTACAACGACGCTCTTCCAGTCGAGCACCTCGCGCTCGAGGTACGGGAGCTTTGCCGACACTGGCTCGGCTCAGCGTAGGCCACGGCCGCGCAGCGCCGCACCATTGCCCTGGCGCTGTGGCAGCAAGGTAGCGCCGGGAGCGACGCCCCGCTGTGGAACAATCGAGGGCCTGACAGACGCCTTGCCGAAAGTCCGCTTTGGTCCTCTACGAATACCCCTTCAACGAGAGCATCCGCACGATGCTGCGGCTGGAGCACCTGTTCGACCGCTTGGGCCAGCTGATGTCGCGCCAGACAGCTGTGGATCACCACTACGCGCTGGCCACGATCTTCGAGATCATGGATGTCGCTTCGCGCGCCGACCTCAAGTCCGATCTGCTGAAGGAACTCGAGCGGCAGAAGGCTCAACTGAGCGGCTATCGCGGCAATCCGTCGATTTCAGAGGCCGCACTCGACGATGTCATCGGACGCATCGACCGTGCTTTCACAGGCCTCAACCAGTTGCCGGGCAAGGCAGGGCATGTGCTGACGTCCAACGAGTGGCTGATGAGCATCCGCAGCCGAATCAGCATTCCCGGCGGAACGTGCGAGTTCGATCTGCCGGCCTATTACGCGTGGCAGCAATTCGACGCCAATCGCCGCAGGACCGATCTGGCGCAGTGGACGGCTTCGCTGATGCCGCTCGCGGAGGCGCTTCAGGTGCTGCTTGGTCTTCTTCGCAACGCGGGCGTGCCGCACAAGGTGTCCGCCAGCGCCGGCCAGTACCAGCAGAGCTTGCCGGCGGGTCGCAGCTTCCTGCTGCTGCGCGTGCGTGTCGACCCGGCCGATCAGATCGTACCCGAGATCAGCGGCCACCGCCTGATGGTGCTGATCCGCCTGATGCGTCAGGACGCCGAGGGCCGCCTCAAGCCGAGCAGCAGCGACGCCAGCTTCGAGCTGACGCTGTGCGCCTGAGCGAGCCATGACGGGCGCCGCGGCTGTGCGCACGGTGCGCTGCCCGACTTGTGGCGGGCCCAGCGTCTACGGTCCCGACAACGCTTACCGCCCGTTTTGCAGCGAACGCTGCAAGAACCTCGATTTCGGCGCGTGGGCAAGCGAGGCGTACCGGGTTCAGGTCAAGCCCGAGCCACAGGAAGCCGACTCGCCGGCGACCTCGTAGCGCGCCCGCACCTGCTCGCATCACGCGAGCTTGCCGTGGCAGTGCTTGTACTTCTTGCCGCTGCCGCAGGGGCAGGGTTCGTTGCGGCCGACCTTGGGCACTTGCGCCGCGAGCGTCGCCGGGTCGGTCTCCTGCGCCACGCTGCCGTCTTCGTTCGGGTGCGTGTACGTCACGTTGCTGACCTGTTCGGCCTGGGCCTCGATCGCCTCAGCCGCCTGCACCGCCTCTTCCTGGCTCTGGATCCGTACCGTCATCAGCACGCGCGTCACGTCCATCTTCACGATGTCGAGCATCTGGCTGAACAGCTCGAACGCCTCGCGCTTGTACTCCTGCTTCGGGTTCTTCTGCGCGTAACCGCGCAGGTGAATGCCCTGGCGCAGATAGTCGAGCGCCGCCAAGTGCTCGCGCCAGTGGCTGTCGATCGACTGCAGCAGGATCATCCGCATGAACGGCGTGAACTGCTCGAGCCCTACGCGATCGACCTTGGCGTTGAAGGCGTCGTCCGCGACCCGAGCGACCCTGCGCACGATGTCGTCGTCGGTGATTGCTTCGCTCGCCTCGACGTCGGCCCTGAGCGCGACCTCGAGCTGCCACTCCTCGAGCAGCACCTTCTCCAGCGCGGACAGGTCCCACTGCTCTTCGACGCTGCCCTCGGCCACGTAGGTGCGCACGACGTCGGTCATCGTGCCTTCGCGCAGGCTGGCGATCTGCGCGGTGAGCAGCTCGGCCTCGAGGATGTCGTTGCGCTGCTGGTAGATCACTTTGCGCTGGTCGTTGGCGACGTCGTCATACTCGAGCAACTGCTTGCGGATGTCGAAGTTGCGCGCCTCGACCTTGCGCTGCGCGCTCTCGATGCTGCGGGTGACGATGCCGGCCTCGATCGCCTCGCCGTCGGGCATCTTCAGCCGCTCCATGATCGCGCGCACGCGGTCGCCGGCGAAGATCCGCATCAGCGGGTCTTCGAGCGAGAGGTAAAAGCGCGACGACCCCGGGTCGCCCTGGCGGCCCGAGCGGCCACGCAACTGGTTGTCGATCCGGCGCGATTCGTGGCGCTCGGTGGCGATGATGCGCAGCCCGCCCTGGGCCTTGACCGCGTCGTGCAGGCTTTGCCACTCCTCGTGCAGCTTCGCGGCGCGCGAGCGCTTGTCTTCGTCGTTGATCGTCTCGTCGGCGTCGATGATCTTGATCTGGTTCTCGACGTTGCCGCCGAGAACGATGTCGGTGCCGCGGCCGGCCATGTTGGTCGCGATCGTGATCACTCCGGGCCGGCCGGCCTGGGCCACGATCCCGGCCTCCTTCGCGTGCTGCTTGGCGTTGAGCACCGCATGCTCGAGTTTGGCCTTGTCGAGCAGGCTCGAGAGCAGCTCCGAGTTCTCGATCGACGTCGTGCCCACCAGCACGGGCTGGCCGCGCTTGTGGCAGTCGCGGATGTCCTCGATCACCGCCTCGAACTTCTCGCGCGCCGTCTTGTAGACGAGGTCGAGTTCGTCCTTGCGAATGGTCGGCTTGTTTGGCGGGATCACCACCGTCTCCAGGCCGTAGATTTCCTGGAACTCGTAGGCCTCGGTGTCGGCGGTACCGGTCATGCCGGAGAGCTTGCCGTACATGCGGAAGTAGTTCTGGAACGTGATCGATGCGAGCGTCTGGTTCTCGCTCTGAATCTTCACGCCCTCCTTGGCCTCCACCGCCTGGTGCAGGCCGTCGCTCCAGCGGCGGCCCGTCATCAGGCGGCCAGTGAACTCGTCGACGATGACGATCTCGCCGTTCTGGTTCACGTAGTGCTGGTCGCGGTGGTACAGGTGGTTGGCGCGCAACGCCGCGTAGACGTGGTGCATCAGCGTGATGTTGGCCGGGTCGTACAGGCTCGCACCTTCGGCCAGCAGGCCCGCCTCGCCGAGGAGGCGCTCGGCGTTCTCGTGCCCTTCCTCGGTCAGGAACACCTGGTGCGACTTCTCGTCGACGGTGAAGTCGCCCGGGTCGATCACGCCCTCGCCGGTGCGCAGGTCGAGTTCACCGATCTGCTTCTTCAACCGCGGCACGACGGCGTTGATGCGCACGTACAGGTCGGTGTGGTCCTCGGCCTGACCGCTGATGATCAGCGGCGTTCGCGCCTCGTCGATCAGGATCGAGTCGACCTCGTCGACGATGGCGTACGCCAGCCCGCGGGCGACGCGATCGCGAACGTCCTGCACCATGTTGTCGCGCAGGTAGTCGAAGCCGAACTCGTTGTTGGTACCGTAGGTCACGTCTGCGGCGTAGGCGGCCTGCTTCTCGGCGCGCGACATCTGCGGCAGGTTCACGCCGACAGTCAGGCCGAGGAAGGTGTAGAGCCGGCCCATCCAGTCCGCGTCACGCTGCGCGAGGTAGTCGTTGACGGTGACGACGTGGACACCCCTGCCGCCGAGCGCATTGAGATACACCGGCAAGGTCGCGGCGAGCGTCTTGCCTTCGCCGGTGCGCATTTCGGCGATCTTGCCGTCGTGCAGCGTCATGCCGCCGATGAGTTGCACGTCGAAGTGGCGCATCTTCAGCGTCCGCTTGCAGCCTTCGCGCACCACGGCGAAGGCCTCGGGCAACAACGCGTCCAGCGCTTCGCCCGCGGCCACACGCTGGCGGAACTCTGCCGTCTTGGCCTGCAGTGCCGCGTCGTCGAGCGGCTCGAACCGCACCTCGAGCGCATTGATCTGCTGCACGACACGCCGGTAGGCCTTGAGCAGGCGATCGTTGCGACTGCCGAAAATCTGGGTGAGAAGCTTGGGCAACATGCGGCGGCTGGGTTGGGGAAGACCGGGGGAACGTGGACCGCGACTGCCCCACGAGCAGCGTTTGATCCAGCGCCAGCGGGGTTCGAACCCTGCCGGATGCGACACCGTGCCGAGGTCATACAACCTGGGCGTCGGCAACACCTGGGGCGTTTCGCGTTGAGGCCGAGGTGTGTTGCCCCGCAGAATCAGGAAATTTTAGCATTCCCGCCCTCGCCGCGGCAGTCGCGCAAGTGTTGGCTAGACTCGGGCCGTGGCCAGTACTTCCGTCGCCCCTGTCACGCCCAATGCGCTGTGCCTGCGCGACGCTCTCAACCGCAGCGCGCCGCTGGCCCTACTGCAGAGGCGCCTGCAAGATTCGAACGCCCGTCTTGTGGCGCTGCAGGGCGTGCTGCCGCCCGCGTTGGCGCCGCATGTGCGGCCGGGCCCATTGG
>Ga0209048_10000692_pt1 | contig 35635 bp, 37 predicted proteins | sample FrelakmetCRP12CR_FD_187146 | JGI IMG/M metagenome (GOLD analysis project Ga0209048, IMG submission 187146) | Freshwater lake sediment microbial communities from the University of Notre Dame, USA, for methane emissions studies - CRP12 CR (SPAdes)... | ecosystem: Environmental > Aquatic >...
GGGGAAGGACCTGGCGCCCCCGGACGGACTCGAACCGCCGACGCAGGCCTTAGGACGGCCTCGCTCTATCCACTGAGCTACGGGGGCGCGGGCAATGATCGTACTCCACCCGGCCCAGCGGACTCCCGCGCACGCCGCCGTACAATCGCCGGCGATGGACCCCGCGGCAATCCCTGCTCCCCTCCCCGACCTCGTGCTGTGGCGCGGCGACGGGTGCCACCTGTGCGACGACGCGCGTGCGCTGGTCATGGCGCTCCTCGCCGAGCGCGCGACGGCCGGCCTGCGGAGCCCCGCGCTCGTCGAGCGTCGGATCGCGGACCACCCGGCGGTGGAGCGCGAGCTCTTCGAACAGATCCCCGTCCTCGAGTTCGACGGCCGCCGGCTGCCACTGGCCCTGCGCTCCGGCCAGGTCCGCGCCTTCCTGGACGATGCGCTGGGCGGCCGGGGGACAGCGCCCGGCCGCGTACAGCTCGACAGCTTGGGCGCCTGAGGCGATGCCCGCCGCCGACCTCACACTCCTGCTCGCGTTCGGAGCCGGCATCATCAGCTTCGTCTCACCGTGCGTGCTGCCGCTCGTCCCGGCCTACCTCGCCCAACTGACGGTCGTGGCCGTGGTCCGGGGGGAGGACTCGCCCGCCGCGGGCGCCGCGAGCTCGTCGCGCTGGCTGGCGGTTCGCCATGCACTGGCATACGTGCTGGGGTTCTCGGCGGTCTTCACGTTCCTGGGCGTCAGCGCATCCCTCATCGGCGGCGGCCTCTACGACCTCCTGCCGACACTCCGCACGGTCGGCGGCCTCCTGCTCATCGTGATGGGGCTGAACCTGGCCGGCATCCTGACCGTGCCGGCGATCCAGCGCGTGCTCCAGCGGACCTGGCGTCCCCTGGAGGCGGGGGCGGCGGGCGAGCTTGCCCGGGCGAGCGGCACGCTCTCGTTCGGTGGCCAGCTCGACGAGGATGGAGGCCCGGGCGTCGGGGAACGGCTGGGGGGACGCCTGGTCGGCGGACGCGGCGGCTGGCTGGCGTCGTTCGGGCTCGGCGTTGTCTTTGCCGTCGGCTGGACCCCGTGCATCGGAATCATCCTGGGCGGCATCCTCACGGTGGCCGCGTCGTCCGGGCAGACGCTCCAGGGCGGCCTCCTCCTGTTCGCATACAGCCTGGGCCTCGGCCTCCCGTTCGTGGCGCTCGCGATCGTCTACGACCGGGCGCCGGCCGTGATCCGGCCGCTGGTCCGCCACGGGCGCGCCGTGAGCCTGGTCGGTGGGCTGCTGGTGGTAGCGATCGGCTTCGCCATGGTGTTCGACTGGCTGACGCTCCTGGCCCGTTTCGCCCCGGGCGTCTAGACGGCATGCCGCTCGTCGGGCCCGATGCGCCGCTCCTCGATCCGCCAGAGCCACCCGAACCACGCCGCGGGCTGGTCGGGCCGTTCACAGGCCGCCAGCTGGCCGCTGCGCTCGGGATCGTCGTGATCGTCGCCGCAATCCTCGCGGTGGTGACGGCGCCGATCGCCGCGCTCCCCACGCCGGGCATCGCCCCGCAGCCGACGCAGTACGCGATCGGGCCTGTGGGCGAGGGTCTCCGCGTCGGGGACCGCGCCCCGGAGCTCGAGGTACTCGGCACGGACGGCAGCCCGGCGCCCCTGCTGGACCTGGCCGGCGCCCCCGTTCGCCTCGCCGACCTTCGCGGCCATCCCGTGTGGATCAACTTCTGGGCCAGCTGGTGCCCGCCCTGCCAGGCGGAGACGCCGACGATCCGCGACTTCGCCACGGCCTACGCGCCGCAGGGCCTGATCGTGATCGGGATCAGCGTCCAGGAGGCGACCGAGAGCGACGTGCGCGCCTACGCCCAGAAATACGCGCTCGGCTACACCGTCGCGGCGGACCTGGCTGGTGATGTCTTCCGCCGCTACCGGGTCTACGGGCTCCCCACGCAGATCTTCCTCGACGAGGGCGGGGTCATCCGCTCCGTCGTCCAGGGACCGGTCACGCCGGAGACGGCCGCCGACGCGCTGGCGCGGATCGGGCTTCGGCGGCCGCCGGGGTCCGGGGCCACGTCGCCGGGGTCCGGGGCCACGTCGCCGGGGTCCGGGGCCACGTCGCCGGCCCCCTCGGGGCTGCCCGGCGGCTGAACGCCCCTCTCGGCGGCGCGACGCACGACCGCACCGCCGCCACAAGGACCCCGCCCTGGCACGACGTCGTCCGGATCGCGAGTGACGCCCCCGCGCGGTGCCGCGTCCATCCGGGACCGGCCGTCGGGTCGGATGTCCGGACGGACGGCCGACGTCACCCCCTGAATCTCCGGAATACGAACGCGGTTCGTACTACGCGACGAATCCGCGCCCGGAGCTCGGTTCGTGGCCTCGTCCCGAGCGTGGACCAGGCCCACGCAGCGCCCGACGGATGCGCCGGAAGCTCGCAGCACGAACTGGCCGCGTATCCCGGAACTTACGGAGCGCGAGGCCACGCACCTTGAGTGGGCGCGACAGGTAGCGCGACGGTGGCCCACGCGCCACGGGTGGCGCCACGGCGGCCACGCGCCACGGGTGGCGCGACGGTAGCCACGCACCACACGTGGAACCGGCGCCCGGCAGGTGCCGGCCGCTTCCCACGGGCGCGGACGGCCGCCAACCACGCGCTCGCCGGGCTCGCTCGTGAGCCCCCGGTGGCGCCCGTTCCGTCGGCGACCTGGCAACCGGCCACGGCGACGACACGACCCTAGACGAGCGGCTCCCAGGCGAAGCGATCGCGATCGGGCACCAGGCGTCCCACCGGCCGCTCGCGCTCGTGCGACAGGACCACCGTCCAGTGCTCCTCGGCGGCGCGGGTGAAGAGCGTCGCCTTCTGCGCCACCGAGTCGAGCGGGAAGTCGTCGAACGCCGGGATCCAGCGCGGATTGGCCGACCAGCGGCGCATCGCGATGTCGCCGAGGAAGGCGAGCGTCCGGCCCGGTGCCCGCACGACGATCGCCTGGTGGCCCGCCGTGTGCCCGCCGGTCGGCACGACCCAGACGCCCGGCAGCAGCTCCACCTCGCCGTCGGCGGCTCCCGCGTCGCCCCAGGCGTGGACCAGACGGAGCTCCGGCTGGTCGTACGAGACGACGATCCGCGGGTTCGGGTCCAGCGCGATCTTCCACTCCACCCGCTGCGCCACGATCCGGGCCCTCGGGAAGGCGCGGGTCCCGTCCGCGCGGAGGAGCCCGCCGGCGTGGTCGTAGTGGAGGTGGCTCATCGCCACGATGTCAACGCTGGCCGGGTCGAAGCCGGCCCGCAGGAGCGTCGGCACGATCGGCTGGCCCAGGAGGTCGCGCCATGCCCGGCCCCGCTCGTCCAGTCGTTCACCGATCCCGGTCTCGACGAGGACACGGCCGGCCGGCGTCTGGATCAGCAGGCAGTTGAGCGCCTGGAGGAGGCGGCCATCGACGTCGATCTCGTCGGCGACGAGCTTCCCCCAGAGGACCCGCGGCACGGGTCCGAAGAGCGCGCCGGCGTCCGAGCGGAACGTCCCGGCCTGGACCAGCGCCACGCGCACGCCGGCGCCCAGGTCGGCCGACCAGTGGACCGCGTCGTTGAACGCCACGCGAACGTCGTCAGCTGGGCGAATCCGGGTCGCCGCGACGCCCGGTCGTGAAATCGCGGTGGAACGCGGACGCGGTGGGCTGGCTCTGGCCCTGGTACTTCGACCCGAGCCCGGGGCTGCCGTAGGGCCGCTGGACCGGGCTCGACATCTGGAGGAAGCTGATCTGGCCGATCCGCATGCCGTTGTAGAGGGCGATCGGCAGGCTCGCCACGTTGGAGAGCTCGAGCGTCAGGTTGCCCTTCCAGCCCGGGTCCACGTAACCAGCGGTCGAGTGGATCAAGAGCCCCAGCCGCCCCAAACTGCTCTTGCCCTCGAGGCGCGCCACCAGGTCGTCCGGCAGTTCCACCCACTCGAGTGTCTGTCCCAGCACGAACTCGCCCGGGTGAAGGATGAACGGCTCGTCGTCCGTGAGCGACAGGAGCTCGGTCAGGTCCGGCTGCGACTGGCGGACGTCGATGTACGCGTAGCGGTTGTTGCGGAAGACCCGGAAGCTCCGATCGAGGTGAAGGTCGACGGAGCTCGGCTGGAGGTCGACCGGATCGTACGGCTCGATCCGCACGCGTCCGGCCGCCAGTGCCGCCCGGATGTCGCGGTCGGCCAGGACGCTCATCGCGCTGCCTCCGGGACGATCTCGCGCTGGGCGAACAGGGAGTCCACCTCGCGCTTGAGCGTGGCGAGATCCTCGAAGCTCTGGTAGACGCTGGCGAACCGGATGTAGCCGATGTGGTCGAGCGCCCGGAGCTTCTCCATGGCCAGCTCGCCCACCCGGGCGGAGTCCACGTCCGTGGTCCCGCCCGCGCGCAGCGCCATCTCGATCTCGTCGGCTGCACGCTCGGCCGCCCCGTCCGGGACCGGCCGCCGCGTCAGGGCCTTGCGCAGCCCGGCGGCGAGCTTGTCGCGGTCGAACTCCTGGCGGGACCCGTCGCGCTTGAGCACCATCAGCCGCGCGGCCTCGATTCGCTCGTAGGTGGTGAAACGCGCGCCACAGGCCGAGCACTCGCGCCGGCGCCGGATGGTCGCGGCATCGTCGAGGTCGCGAGAGTCCACGACCCGCGAGTCACGCGACTCGCACTGCGGGCAGCGCACGGGCAGCTCCTGCGCTCCTGACCACTACATCTTGTGGTGTTGGCCAACGATACCACGACATAGAGGCCTGCCACAGGCGGCCCGGACGCATCCGGCTGGCCCGCGCGACGCGAGATCAGTCCGCCGACCGGTCCCTGAACCAGCGCGGCGGCGTTCGCGGCGGCCGGGACGAGCGCAGGTCCGTCCCGATCTCGACCACCGCCTCGCGGGCATGCAGGACATTGAGGTAGCCGCGCTTGATCGCAGTCTGGGCCTCAGCCTCGCGAGCGCGGCCGACGCTGGCCGCCGACAGCATCGCGCACCCGTGATCCACCATCTCGAGGGCGCGTGCCGCCCGATCGAGCTCCTGGGCGAGTCGCACGCGGAGCGGGCCATACCCGGTCGGCGCGACCAGCGCCTCCGCCTCGACCCGGTAACGCTCCATCGCGTCGCGCGCCGCGTCGAGCGTCTCGCCGACGGTGTCCGGCGCCACCTGCCCGCGGCGGACGGCGTCGATGCGCTCGCCGGCCCCGGCAAGGCTCGCAGCGATCCGTGCTGCGAGGTCGCCGGTCGCCTGCCGAAAGGCCTCCATCTCGCGGGTCTGGGCGACGACGCGGGCGGTTCGCCGCAGGACGAGCAGGAAGGTGAAGGCGAGGAGCGCGAAGAGGGCAAGCGGGATGACGAGGAGGAGCTGAGTCGGCATCGCGGGCTGCCGGCTAGCCGGCCCGGGCGCGGAGCGCGGTGGCGAGGGCGGGCGCCATGGCCGCCGAGTCCGCGACAACGGACGTGTCTGCGAACTGCCCGATGGGCGAGTCCGGGTCGCGGTTGACCGCGATGATCGTCACGCGCACCACGATCCGCACGAACTGGCTCTCTCCCTGCGTGGACTGGACAGTTGGGCGCTCGGCCACCACGGGGCGATCGTAGCACCCGCCGCGGGCCGCCCGACACCTGACGGCGACAAGCGCCCGGCTCGCGACGTCAGCGCGTCGTCTCGGCGTCGCTCCCCCACCCCGCGTGCTCAAGCGGGCCGCGAAGCGTCTCGAGCGCGTGGTCCAGGATGGGCTCCAGGACGGCCAGCGACTCGAGGGCAGCGCGCGGGCTGCCCGGCAGGTTCACGATGAGCGTCTGCCGGCGCACGCCCACGACCGCCCGGGAGAGAATCGCCATGGGTGTCTTCATCCGGCCATCGGCCCGCATCGCCTCTGCGAAGCCGGGCACCTGGTAGTCGATCACCGCGAGAGTCGCCTGCGGCGTGACGTCGCGGGGCGTCAGGCCAGTCCCTCCGGTCGTGACGACCAGCGGGTGTCTCGCCGCTGCGGCCACCAGCATCGATTCGATCCGCCGGCGTTCGTCCGGGACGATCTCACGCTCCACGGCGAACCCCAAAGCCGCCAGGCGGGCGGCGATCCCTGCGCCGGAGGTGTCCGCTCGCTCGCCGGTCGAGCCGCGGTCACTCACGGTCAGGACGAAGGCAGTCCGGGATCCCGCCGACATCGGTCAGGGTCCCGGCCGGCGCCCCGGCCGACGGATTCCGCCGGCCCGTGCAGGGCCGCGCATCCCCTTCGCCCGGACCACGAGGTGCTGGCCGGGGACGAACCCCCCGACCTGGGCACCCGGCAACGGAGCGCCCGGCGCCGGCGTGGGCTCCGATCCCTCGCGACGCCACTCACCCGACTTGCCGCCAACCTTGCTGACAAGCCGAACATGTCGGATCTCCACGCCCTTCTCGACGCCCTTGACCATGTCGTAGACCGTGAGTGCCGCGACGCTCGCCGCCACCAGCGCCTCCATCTCGACCCCGGTCGGACCCACCGTGGCTGCCTCAGCCCGGACGCGCAGCGCGGAGGCCGCACGGTCCGGCGTGATCGACACGACCAGGTCGGTCAGCGCGAGCGGGTGGCAGAGTGGAATGAGGTCGGCCGTTCGCTTCCCGCCCATGACGCCGGCAAGCTCCGCGACGGTGAGCACGTCTCCCTTCGGACCCCGGCCGTCGATGACGAGGCTCAGGGTCTCCTGGCTGCAGACGACCTCCGCCTCGGCCACCGCACGGCGCGCCGTGAGCGGCTTCGCGGAGACGTCCACCATCCGTGGCCGCCCGCCGCGATCCACGTGGGTCAGCCGGCGGCGACCCGCCCGGGGCTGCGATCGCTCGTCCATGCCACCTCCGCGCCGGGGACCACCCCGGTTGCGTGCCGGGAGCTTCCCGGTTTCGCGCCCGCCGTCAGGGGCGATCGAGCCACCACAGCTCGACTCCCGCACCGGCCGGCAGGCTGGTCACCGATTCTGGCACGACCGCGAGGCCGTCGGCGGCTGCCAGCGCCGAGAGCTGGTGGCTTTCCTGGCCGCCGGCGAGGACGACCCGCACGCGACCCGACGCATCCCGGACGGGCGCTCCGGTGTCCGGGTCGCGGAGCGCCGCCACCCGCAGAAACGCCCGTCGGCCGATCGACTTCGTGACCGAATCCTCGAGGACCGCCACGTCGACGGGGCGCAACAGCGCGTCCAGGGCGCGCCCGGCGAGGCGGCGCAGGGCGGGCCGTACGAACACCTCGAACGTGACGAAGACGGACACCGGGTTGCCCGGCAGCCCGAAGAGCAGCACGGGCGGACCAGCGCGCTCCCCGGTGCGGAGTGTGTTGGCGTTCTGGCCCGGCTTGCCGGCCGCGGGCTCGCCGCGCGGGGCAGTGCCGAACGCGAACGGCTTGCCGGGCTGGATCGCGGCTCGCCAGAGGTCCACGGTCCCGACCTGCGCGAATGCACCGCGCACAACGTCGTACGGGCCCACGGAGACGCCGCCGCTGACGATGACGAGATCGGCGTCGACGACCGCCGATCGCAGGAGCTCCAGCGTCGGTTCCAGGCGATCCGGCGCGATGCCCAGGTGGCGTGCGTCGGCGCCGGCTGCCGCGCAGAGCGCCACGAGCGCCGGCCCGTTCGAGTCCGGGATGCCCGCGGGGCCCAGGTCGCTGCCGGCACGGCGAAGCTCGTCACCCGTGGACAGGACCGCGACCCGCGGACGCGCGTGGACCGTCACGCGCGCGACGCCGCCTGCGGCGATGATGGCCAGCTCGGCCGGGCCGATCGCGCGTCCCGCCTCCAGGACGGTGCGCCCCAGCCGAAGATCGCTCGCGCGACGTCGGACGTTCCTGCCGCGCTGCGTTGCCTCGTGGACGCGGATACGCGCGGGGAGCGGCCCGGTGGCCTCCCGGCCGCGCGGCCCGGCGGACCCATCTGGGGTGAGCGGCGTCGTCTGCTCCACGGCGACCACCGCGTCCGCGCCGGGCGGCAGCGGGGCGCCGGTCGCGATTCGCAGGGCCAGGCCCCGGAGCACAACTGTCTCCGATGCGCTCCCTGCGGCCACCTCGCCGGCTACCCGCAGCAGCACGGGGGCGGACTCCGCTGCGCCCGCGACGTCCTCCGCGCGGATGGCGTAGCCGTCCATCGCGGAGTTGTCCCAGGGCGGGAGGTCGGTCGCGGCCAGCACGTCCGCGGCCAGCACGCGCCCGAGGGAATCTGCCAGGGCGATCATCTCCGCGGGCAGTGGGCCCGGGATGGCCGCCAGCACCATGGCACGGGCCTCCTCGAGCGGGAGCAGCTCGTTCATCGAGGTGGCTGCGCCGCGAGCGACCGTTCGTGCAGGAGCCGACCGATCCCCTGGCGCGTGAGGATCCCGACCAGGTGGCCGTCTTCGATCACGGGCAGGCCATCCCTGCCGGACGCCTGGAGTCGGGCCGTCGCGGACCGCAGTCCGTCGCCGGGCGCGGCCGCTGGAAGCGATTCGATTGGCAGCATGGCGACTGCGGCCTTTGTCGCCGGCCACGCGGAGCGTCCCGCGCGCCGGAGCTCGCGCCGTCCGACCAGCCCGACGAGCTGGTCGCCGGCCATGACCCGGACGACAGACGCGCCGTCCGGGCCAATGAGCACGGCCGCGAACGTGTCGAGCGTCACCTGCGGCGGCACGGCGGGAAGGTCGCGCTCCATGGCATCGCCGACCGTGGCGCCTTCGATGAGGCCGTCCAGCACCTCGTGGCGAGCCTGGGCACCGCTGGACCCCCGCACGAACCAGCCCAGCACGACCACGAAGAACCCGCCCACGAGATCGCCGGTGAAGGCCAGCAGGACGCCCGCGCCCATGAACCCAACGCCCAGGAGACGCCCGGCCATGCCGGCGACGCGCCCGCCACGACCCTCGTCCCCGGTGAGCTGCCACGCCAGCGCACGTAGCAGGCGGCTGCCGTCGAGCGGGAAGACCGGCGCCAGGTTCACCAGCCCGACGAAACAGCTGAGCAACCCCACGACCGCGAGTGTTTCCGCGAGCGCCTGGGGCGCAACGCCCGCCGCCGGGGGCGCTCCGATTGCTGCAACTGCGACAAGGGCGGCCGAGCCGATCCCGATGCTCGCCACGGGCCCCGCGATGGCGATCGCGGCTTCCCAGGCGGCCGTGCGGGCGCCATGCTCCGCGGGCGCAACGCCCCCGAAGATGAGGAGCGTCACCGATTGCGGGGCCGCGCGCGCGCGCCGCCCCACCGCGACGTGCGCCAGCTCGTGGACCAGCACGGTGGCGAAGAAGCCCGCGCCGGTGGCAATCGCCACGGCCCACGCGACCCCGGCCGGCCAGCCGGGGTACCGCCCGGGCAGGTCCACCGCGCCGAGCGACGCCACGAGGAACGCCGCGATCAACGTCCACGACAGGTGCACGCGGATCTCCGTGCCAAGGAGTCGCGCGATCGGGATCCCGCGCAGCAACACTCAGGCCTGGCCGAGCGACGTGCGGCGGCGGGCGAATGCCCACGTGGCCAAAGTGAGAAGCAGGAGGATGACTGCGATGGCGACGCTCGTCTCCGTCCAGAAGTCGTACGGGAACAGCTGCACCAGGCGGTCGGTGGCAGGATCGAAGGTCCACGTCCCTGACGCGAAGAACAGGCCGTGGAAGAGCGTGAACGCCTGGTCGAAGACGAGCGCGAACGCAGTGCCGACGGCGACCGCGCCGACGGCGAGGATCGCGGCGCCGCGAGCAACTGCGCGCCAGTACCAGCCCGAACCCCGGGCCAGGATCCCGCCTGCCAGAAGGAGGACCACGCCGGCCAGGGCGAGCCCGAAGAACACCACGACGATTCCGCGCACGTCGGCCATGTGGGCACGCTCGCGAGCGCTGAAGACCGGCGCGCCGTCGACGGCCTGGGTGAACGTGCCCGGACCTAGGAACACCTCGCGCAGGACGGAGTCCGTGACGCCACGCACCGTCTGGATCGGGTAGCCCGTCCATAGATCCGCGTGGGTGCGACCCTGCTCGAACGCGACCCAGGCCGGGTTGAAGAAGAGCCCGACTGCGAGGCCGACGAGCGTGAGGATCGTGGCCAACCCGACCGCCGCCGAAGCCGGCGACCACCGGCCGCCCGAACGACCCGGCACTGCCGCGGCGACCGTCATTCGTCCTGCAGCGTTCGGGCCTGCTCCCACCACGTCTCGATCACGAGGTCGGTGGGCGGCGTGACCTGCAGGCGGCCGGCCGCCCGCGCGAGGGCGGCGCGGAACGGATCGAGGTCGATCTTCAGCACCGCGCCCAAGCCCCCGAAGCCCGCAAACGCGAACAGGTCGTGCTCCGCCGGCCCGAACCCGGCCAGGTTCAGGAGCAGGGATTCGTCCCGCCAGCGCATGACGTCGTTCGTGGACGCGTCCACCTGGTCGGCCAGTGTCTGGCGGCGGGTCGGGGTCTCCGACACCTCCAGCAACAGCCCGGTCGTGAAGACGCCCTGGCGAGCAAGGCGCTCGAGGTGGATCGGCTCGATCCGGGTCAGCTCGATGATCGGCGGCACAGGCGCGGGTCCTCCGGCGGAATGGCGCGTGGAGCCGCCATTGTACGGGGCGGCGCGCCTATGCGACCCGCGCCACCTCGAGCCCGTGCTCCGCCGCCTCCGGCGCGGTTGCCCGTCGCCGGTGGCGCAGCGCATACATCACCCGGTCCGCCTCGTCGACGAGCTCGAGAATCGGACGCCGGTCATGGGGATCGATCGGGCACCAGCCGATGCTCACCCCGACCTCGTGCCCGGCTGCCGCAGTCGCCCGCCGCACGGCCTCCTCCAGGCGGATATCGAGCGCCCGGGTCTCGGCCAGCCCGGGGGCGACGATCGCGAACTCGTCCCCGCCGACGCGCGCCACGACGTCAGTCGCGCGGAGCGACGTCCGGATGGCGGCGGCGACGACGCGGAGCACGATGTCCCCGACCGCATGGCCGTCGGCATCGTTGACGACCTTGAACTCGTCAAGGTCGACGAACGCCACCTGGACGATCTCCCCGGTCCGCCGGGCATGCTCGCGGATTGGCTCCGCCGCCGCAGCGAGCCCGCGGCGGTTGGGCAGGGACGTCAGGGGATCCTCGTGGGCAGCGTCGCGCAGCTCGGTCCTCGTGATCTCCAGGCGGACGAGCGCCCGCCGCCGGCCGACAAAGACCACCGACGCGAGGAGGCTGGCCATCACGAAGTCCAGGCGGTACGTCGCGGTCGTGGCGGCCCACGGGGACGCCGGGACCAGGGCCACGACGAGAGCGAAGGGAACGATGACCATCGCCATGGCGGCGACGTACCAGCGCGGCCGGAGGGCAACCGCCCCCGAGCCGATGATCGCCCAGGGCAGGTCCGTCGCGGCGATCGCGGGGCCGCGGATGAGCGCCTCCAGCATGATGAGGCCGAGTGCGCCGACGAGGAGCGGGTGCGCCAGCGATGCGGGCAGCGGCCGGCGAAGGACGAGAACCCCCATGACGAGGAAGGTGAGGACCAGGACGGCGGCGGTAGGCGGCGTCGTCGCGGCGATCGCGGGGTCTGCCGCGCGGCTCGCGACCGACAGGATGTACATGACAGCCAGCACGACCCCGACCGGTCCCAGCGCATCGGCCACCCAGCGGTCGAGCGCGGCGTCGATCGCCCGCGCGGAGGCGTCGCGCGCCAGCGCGGCTGTTGAAGGCGCGGTCCGGGTGCTCCCGAACGATCTGTCCAGGGCGGTCCTCCAAGATGCGGGGTGTCCGGCCCCACGATCGGCGGCGGTGGTGCCTCTCGATACCGCCCGATGGGTCTGCCTCCGCCCGCCGAAGGTACGGCCGATCCGATCGGCCGCGAGCCTCGCGCGCAGACCGGTTAGGATCGACCGATGTCGCGCTCTGCCGCATCCGCCGCCCGGGGGTTCGGGACCCGCTCGGGATCCCGCGTCGCCGGTTTCGTGCTTTTCGTCGCTGCGGTGGCAGCCGCCTGCGGCACGTCACCGACCGCGCCGCCCGCCGGCCCGCGAACGCCCGATGCCACGGCATCGCCGAACCCGATGGGGTCCGTGCCGATCCCGACGCCGGCCCGCACTCCAGCCGGACCCCCCGCCGAATCGGCGACGCCGCGGGCGTCCGTCGTCGCGGCGACCCCGAAGTCGTTCTGGGCGGCTGTCGCTCGCGGCCTGGCCGCGGCGAAGCACCTGCAGGTGACCATCGCCGGACCGAACGCTGGGGTGCTTCGTTTCGAGCCCGGCGCCTCGGCCACGATCGTCGACGGGCGAGTCGAGTTCGTGTGCCTGGACGGGGCGGCGTTCGACGGGCAGTCCGGGTTCGCACGGGTCCCCGGAGCGTGGGGGTGCGGTGCGGCGGCCCTGAGTGGCGGCTTCCGCAACATCGGCCAGCCGGCCGACGCCTGGAACGCGACGAGCCCGACCGACAGCGCCATCACGGAAGTCGTTGGAGTGGCGCCCGCCGGCACGTGGACGTGGGCCTATGTCGGCGTGTCCGCCTTCTCCGGCGGTCGGGTCACGGCACGGGTCAGCCTGGACGTCGCGAGCGGCCGGATCCTGGCCGCGCGGCGCACGGACCCGGCCGGCATCACGACCTATATGTTCGACTACGCCGTGACGTTCCCGGCGCTTGCGGTGCCGCGCTGACCCATCGGCGGGTCAGCCGGCCAGCCGCACCGCCTCGGCCTGGAGGAGCGCCCAGGCACGAGCAACGTGGCGCCGTTCTGTGCGGAGGTTCCCGATCGCGACCCGGATCGTGAAGCGGTCGTGGAGTCGCGTGTGCGAGAGGAAGATCTCACCCGTCGCGTTGACCGCCGCCATGAGCCGCTCGTTCGCGGCATCCAGGCGGGCCCGGACGTCGGGCTCATCCTCGTGGCCCGCCAGCTCGGCCGGCCGCCAGCGGAGGCACACGGTGGAGAACGGCACCGGCGCCAGGCGCTCGAAGTCCGGGTGCGCGTCCACCTCCGCGGCCAGCTGCTCCGCCAGCCGGCAGTGGGCGTCGATCCGCCGGCGCAACCCGTCCACCCCGAAGTAGCGGACCAGGAACCACAGCTTGAGCGCGCGCATCCGGCGTCCCAGCTGGGGCTGGTACTCGTTGAAGTCGTGGACCGGGCGCGCGTGGTCCAGCGTCCGCAGGTACTCCGGCACCAGGCTGAACGCGGCCCGGAGCGAGGGCATCCGCCGGCTCAGGAGAAGCGATGCGTCCAGCGGCGTGAAGAACCACTTGTGGGGATTCACGACGATCGAGTCGGCGCGCTCCCAGCCCGAGAAGAGCCCGCGCCGCTCGGGGACAAGCGCGGCCGCGCCGCCATAGGCCCCGTCCACGTGGAGCCAGAGCCCATCGCGCTCCGCGATCTCCGCGATCGCCGCGACGGGGTCCACGGCGGTCGACGAGGTGGTGCCGATCGTCGCCACGACCGCGATCGGCGCCCGGCCGGCCGCCCGGTCCTCGGCGATCGCCGCCTCGAGCGCGTCGATGCGCATCGCGTAGACGGCGTCGGTCCCGATCCGCCGGCACGCGATCCGGCCGAGGCCCAGCGTCATGCAGGCCTTCTCGATGCTGCTGTGGGCCTCCTCGGAGGCATACACGACCGGTGAGCCGATCTCCGGCCGCCCGGCAAGCCCGCGAGCGGCCGCGTCCATGCCGGCCGCCTCGCGCGCGGCGGCGATCGCGATGAGCGACGACGTGGACGCCGTGTCGGTCAGCAGCCCGTCGAACGCATCGGGCAGGCCCAGCGCGCGGCGGAGCCAGCCCACCACCACCTCTTCCAGCTCCGTGCCAACCGGCGAGGTCCGCCAGAGCATCGCGTTCTGGCCCAGCACCGCCGTGACGAACTCGCCCAGGATCCCCGGCCCTGACGCCGTCGTCGCGAAGTACGCCAGGAAGCCGGGATGCTGCCAGTGCGTGGCGTTCGGCACCACCAGGCGGGGCACGTCGGCGAGGATCGCCCCGATCGGCTCCGGGCCCTCGGGCGGGCTTGGCGGCAGCCGGTCACGGAGCGCGCCCGGCTCCATCGCCGGCAGAATCGCGAAGTCCTCGACCTGCTCAAGGTAGTCCGCGAGCAGGTCCGCCGTCAGGTGGGCGGCCACCCGGAATTGCTCCGGGCTCATGTCGCCCAGCCCCCCCAGCTGGGCCGGGTCCAGGCGATCGAGGACCGCCCGGAGCCCGGCGTCGTCGCCAGTCGGGGTCACGCGAGGAGGCGCTCCCCGAGTCGGTCGAGCTCGGTTCGCAGGGCGGCCGGCAGCCGGTCGCCGAAGCGTGCGTAGTGCTGCTCGAACTGGGGCAGCTCCGCGATGATAGCGGGGCCGTCCACTCGCAACAGCTCGGCGAGGTCGTCGGCCGCCATCTCGAGCCCGGCGGTGTTGAGGTCATCGGGCTCCGGGAGGAACCCGATGGGTGTCTCCGTCGCGCGCGCGTCGCCGTCGCCCCGCCGGAAGATCCACTCCAGGATTCGGCTGTTCTCGCCGAAGCCCGGCCACAGGAACCGTCCAGCGGCGTCGCGCCGGAACCAGTTGACGTAGTAGATCCGGGGCAGGAGCTCCGGGCGCGTGGCGGCGCCGACCTCCAGCCAGTGATTGAAGTAGTCGGCCATGTTGTACCCGCAGAACGGCAGCATGGCGAACGGGTCGAAGCGCAGCTTCCCCACTTCGCCGATCGCCGCCGCGGTCGTCTCCGAGCTCATGATGGAGCCCATGAAGACGCCGTGGGTCCAGTCGAACGCTTCGCGGACCAGCGGCACGACCGTGGCCCTGCGCCCACCGAACATGATCGCGTCGATGGGGACGCCCGCCGGATCCTCCCACTCGGCCGCGATCGCGGGGTCCTGGCCGGCGGGCGCCGTGAAGCGGGAGTTTGCGTGGGCCGCCACGCGGCCGGCATCCGGCGTCCAGTCGCGGCCGGTCCAGTCGATCAGGTGCGCCGGCGGCGTGTTGGTCAGCCCCTCCCACCAGATGTCGCCCTCGTCGGTGAGCGCCACGTTCGTGAAGATGCAGTTCCGTTCCAGGGTCCGGATCGCGTTCGGGTTGGTCTTCGTGTTCGTGCCGGGGGCGACGCCGAAGAAGCCCGCTTCGGGGTTGATCGCGAAGAGGCGGCCGTCGGCGCCGAAGCGCATCCAGCAGATGTCGTCGCCGACCGTCTCCACTCGCCAGCCGGGAAGCGTCGGGACGAGCATGGCCAGGTTCGTCTTGCCGCACGCGGAGGGGAACGCGCCGGCGACGTACTTGCTGCGTCCGTCCGGCGAAGTCACCTTGATGATGAGCATGTGCTCCGCGAGCCAGCCCTCGTCGCGGGCGATCGCCGACGCGATCCGCAACGCGTAGCACTTCTTCCCGAGCAGCGCGTTGCCGCCGTAGCCTGAGCCGTACGACCAGATTTCGCGGGTTTCCGGGAAGTGGACGATGTACTTCGTCGCCGCGTCGCAGGGCCACGCCACATCCGCCTGGCCGGCGGCGAGCGGCGCACCGACCGAGTGCAGGCACGGAACGTACTCGCCCGCTGCCCGGATCGCGTCGAGCGCCGCGGCGCCCATCCGGGTCATGATCTTCATGTTGACGACGACGTAGGCCGAGTCCGTGATCTGGACGCCGAGGCGGCTGATCGGAGACCCGATGGGCCCCATGGAGAACGGAATGACGTACATCGTCCGGCCGCGCATGGAGCCGCGGAAGAGGTCGGTGAGCGTCGTCCGCATCTCATCGGGGTCGCGCCAGTTGTTCGTCGGGCCCGCGTCCGCCGCGTCGGGCGAGCAGATGAACGTGCGATCCTCTACCCGCGCGACATCGCTCGGATCGGAGCGAGCCAGGAAGCTGTTCGGCCGAAGGACCGGATCGAGCCGGGTGAAGGTGCCGGCCTCTACGAGCCCCTCGCAGAGCGCCTGGTACTCGACATCGGAACCGTCGCACCAGTGGACTGCGTCGGGCGCGGCGAGCGCCGCGATCTCGTCAACCCAACGGGTAAGGGCCGGGATATCGGTCGGGGGCTCCAGGCCGATCTGCCCCGGTGCCGTGCGATCCGTGATCCCGCGTCCGGTTCCTGTCTGCATCGCGCCCATCGTCCGTCTCCCACTCCGCGAACCACCCCGGCCCACCGCGTCGAACCACCGGGGGCCGTTCAGCGCAACGATAGCGGGGTCGATCGCGGTCCATGGTCACCGTCCTGCGCGCTGGGGCCGCCGGAGAAGACCGGGCCGGTGCCGCCATTGGCGCCCATGGGCGCGGCGGGGCTCGAGGCGGCGTTGGCGGGCGAGCTCCAAGCCCACGCTCGCCCAGCGTCGGGAGCGGGCACACCAGGCCCGGCGCCGGTAGCATGCGCGACGTGAACGCGCTGCGCGGGCTCCTCGCCTCAGCTCGCGCACGCATACGCACCGGCTCGTGAGGGCCATGAGGAAGGGCGCGAGATGATGTTCCACGATGCGATGGAGACGGTTGTCCGGGGCTTCGAGATTGCCGGCGTCGTGGTGCTCACGATCGGCTCGCTGTGGGCACTCGCAGCGGGCGGCCTGGGCGTCCTGCGCGGCGAGCGCAGCGTTGTCTACGAGCGCGCCCGCCACGATATTGGTCGGTCAATCCTCCTGGGGCTCGAGATCCTCATCATCGCGGACATTGTCCAGACGATCACGATCGATCCGACCCTCGAGAGCGCAGCCACGCTTGGCGTCATCGTGTTCGTCCGGACCTTCCTGAGCTTCTCCCTGGAGATCGAGCTCGAGGGGGTCCTGCCCTGGCGCCGGAGTCCGACCCGCGCGGACGGCTGACGGCGGTCTCGCCCACCGGCGCGGGTCGGTGGGAGCGACGCTCGCAATGCCGCGAGGGCGCCGATGATCCCGATACGGGGAACGTTGATCAGCACGTCCTGACTTGTGACACGAACGTCACCGATTGTCGGGACGTGGACCCGGTCCATCGCAACCGTCCAGCGCGCCGAGACGAGGAGAGGCGCCGCGGTCGCGGCGCCTCTTGGAGACGGGCCGGTCGAGGCGTCAGGCGCCCGGTTCGACCAGCGTCGCGTTATCCAGCCACCACTTGTAGAGGGCCGCCTGGTCGCCGGACCCGAGGACGGCGATGAACATCACGTTCATCGTCGGGTCGGCCTGCTCGATCCAGGCACTGCCGTCAGTGTCCTTGTAGCACAGCAGGCCCTGGTCCGGCTTGCTGGCCTGGCCACCCATCGACCACGTGGTTGTCACGTTGCCATTGCCTTTGGCGCAGGTCAGCGCCGCGGTGCTCGGCTTGGCCTTCGAGGCGTCCACATCGGACGCAAATGCGTCCTTGAGATCGGCGGCGCTGCCGTAGAGGTCAAACCACACGCTGTCGACGCCTGCATACGAGCAGCGGGCGCCTTGCACGACTGTTGGAATGCTGATCGTGTAGGGCTTGCAGGTGCTCCAGATGGCGCTGGGGACGAACGCCTGAAGCTGGTCGATGGCCGTCCCCCCGGACGCGGTGCCGCTCGGCGTCGGGCTGCTGCCGGCGACGAGGGTCAGTGGACGGCCGTTGATCTCGCCGCTCAGGGTCTGCCCGCCGCGGTCCACCTTCACGGAGAACGTGGCGTCGGACTTGTGCGATCGCAGCACCGAGCAGTACGTGGACTTGGTGCCGTCCGTGCCGACTGCGGCGCCGTTGAAGTTGATCAGCAGGTCGCCCGCCTCGATCCCGGCCTTGTCGGCCGGCGAGCCCGGGGCCACCGAGATGATTGCGATGCCCGTGTTGTCGGCATTCACCTCGCCGTTGAGACCGATGTAGTCCAGGTTGCCGCTGGCCTTGATCTGGTCGATGATTCCCTTCGCCTCGCTCGACGCGATGGCGAACGATTCGCCGGCGATGGAGCTTCCCGGCGATCCCCCGGAGTATTGGACCCCGACCACCTGGCCGGACGCGTTGATCACGGGGCTGCCGGAGTTGCCCGGGTACGTCTGGGCGGTGATCTGGATCTCGTTCTTCACCGAGGCCCAGCCCGTGTCAGCCGGGGCCGGCGGCTTGGCCACGATGCCATTGGTCAGGGTGTAGGGGTCGCCGTTGGGATGGCCGGCCACGTAGATCGGCTCGCCGACGGTCGGGTTCGTGGCTGCCATGACCAGGGCCGGATACGTCCCGGAGACCTTGAGCACCGCCAAATCGGAGCACTCCGACACCCCGAGGAGCTGGGCGTCGAGCAGCGTCTTGTCGGCGCCGATCGACACCTTCCAGAAGGCACCCCCAGTGACCACGTGGTTGTTCGTCACGACAAGGCCGGCTGGGTCGACCACGAATCCGGAGCCGGAAAAGATCTGCTCCTTCGTCCCGTCAGCGGTGACGAACGTACCCTGCGTCTGGATGTAGGCCACCGATGCCTCGATCTTCGAGAGGTCGAAGGCGGCCGGGCTGGCGGGTGCCGAGGCCGCGGCGGCGGACGGCGATGCTGGGCCGGCTGCCGACGAGGCTGGCGATGCGCCATTGCCGCTACAGGCGACCAGGAGGGTCGCGATGGTAGCGAGCGCGGTCAGCCTGCGCCCGAGACGATATGCGCTGCGTTCCAATTGGGATCTCCTTCGCTTGACATCTCGTCGATCCTGTCGCACCGGCTTGCCTCGCGCATCTGGCTTCACCGTCGAGCTCCGAAGACGCCGCGCGCCGGGCCCCACGCCAGATCAGGTCAGAGAACGGGACTACCCTACTGTGCATCCTGCCGGAAGTCACGCGGGAGTCAAGCCAGAAAGGCAGCTGGCGGACGCGTACCATCGCATAGTTGCAACGGCCCGAGAGCACGCCCCGCTCGCCCCGGAATCCAGGAGCCCCCGGAGGGATCCGGGGGCTCGTCCGTGCTCACGAGAGTGGTCGGGGCGGAGCGATTCGAACGCTCGACCTCCTGAACCCCATTCAGGTGCGCTACCAAGCTGCGCCACGCCCCGACGCGGCCAAGGATAGCAGACGCCCGGACCGGGATCGGCGCGCACGAGCCTCAGCTCGAGCGGCGCGCACGGACCTCAGGTGGAGCGGCGCGCAGACCGATTCGTGCGGCGGCCGCGGGCCTGATCCTGACGCAGGCCGCCAACCCCGCGGGCCGCCCGCCCCGCTTCCGCTTCTTCCGGAATACGCGTCCAGTTCGTACTATGCGACGATCGCGAGCGGCGGCGGTCGCGTCCCGAGGGCTGGGCTGCCCGCGTCGTGCTCAGGCGAGGCGCGGCCGGACCCGCGAGGCGCGTCTGGAACAGCGGCGAAGACCCGATTCGTCCCGTAGCACGAACCCTGCGCGTAACTCGGAGAAACCCCGGGGCCGCGGGGGTCTCCGGTCGGGCTCTCCAGCCAGTGACGGTCCTGGTCCGACCGATCGCGGTCCCCCGCCATCGTCGAGACCCGGACCCGACACGGGGTGCGCGGGCGTGATCCGCGAGGCAGCCGCAGGCGTGATCCGGGCGACGTCCGCCGGGCCCGGACCGCGATCGGCGCGCACCGACCTCAGGTCGAGCGGCGCGGCCCCGGACGTGTGGCGGCGCGCGCCTTCGGTGGAGTGCCGGCGTTCGGACGCCCCGACGCCAGGGCGGCCCGCGCCTTCGCGGCCGGCCGCGCGCGCCGTGGCCGCTCCGTGCCCCGGTTGCGGAAGACGAGCTTGATCGGCGCCCCGTTGAAGCCCAGCACGTCGCGGATCCGGTTCTCCAGGTAGCGCCGGTAGGAAAAGTGGATCAGCTCGGCGTCGTTGGCGAAGAAGATGAAGGTGGGCGGCTCGATCCCCGCCTGCGTCGCGTAATAGAGCCGCGGCCGGCGGTTCTTGACGGCCGGCGGCGCCTGGCGCGCGACCGCATCCGTGAGGAGCCGGTTCAGCTCGCCGGTGCCGATCCGCTTGCGCCGCTCGCCCCAGACGTCCACCGCCATCTCCAGCACCCGATCCACGCGCTGGCCGGTCTTCGCGCTGATCGACACCGCCGGCGCGAAGTCCAGGAAGGGCGCATCGCGCTGGATCCACGTCACGTACTGGTCGAACGTCTTGTCCGTCTTGTCCTGCACCAGGTCCCACTTGTTGATCGCGAGGACCAGCCCCTTGCCCGCGTCCACGACGTAGCCCGCGACATGGGCATCCTGCGCGGTCAGCCCGTCCACGGCGTCGATCACGAGCACGACCACGTCGGCGCGGTCGACCGCCTTGAGCGCGCGGAGCGTCGAGTAGCGCTCGGCGCTCGGGCCGGAGGCGACCTTGCCGCGGCGGCGGATCCCCGCAGTATCGACGAGCACGATCTCGCCCCGTCCGAAGGCCATCCGCGTGTCGATCGCGTCGCGCGTCGTGCCCGGAATGGCGCTGACGATCATCCGCTCCTCGCCGAGGAGTGCGTTGAGGAGGCTGGACTTCCCGACATTGGGCCGGCCCACGACCGCGATCGTCACGGGGCCGGGCACGTGGTCCGGGTCGAACTCGTCGCCGGCGAGATCCGACTCGGCCCCGTCTTCATCGCGTGGGGCGATCCCCTCGACGAGCGCGTCGGCGACGTGGGCGACGGCCAGGTCCTGGCGCGCCTCGCGTGTCTTCCGGGCACGCTCCTCGGCGGTTTCCGGCGGCAGCGCGATGACGATCGCATCCAGGAGATCGGCCACGCCGCGGCCGTGCGCCGCGGAGATCGGCCACGACTCCGGCCAGCCGAGGGCCCAGAACTCGACCGCATCGAGCTCGCGCTTCGCGTTGTCCACCTTGTTTGGCGCGACGAGGACCGGCGCGGTCGCCCGCCGGAGCATCTCGGCCGCTTCCTGGTCCGACGGGGTGATGCCGCTCGTGACGTCAAGGATGAACACGATGACGTCCGCTTCGCCGATCGCGAGCCGCGCCTGCTCCTGGACCTTCTCCTCGATGGAGTCCCCCGGGGCCGTCTCCAGGCCACCGGTGTCGACGACGAGGAAAGACCGACCGTTCCAGTCCGCCTCGGCATAGAGACGGTCGCGGGTCGTCCTGGCGCGATCTTCGACGATCGCCGCGCGCGGATCGCCCACGATCCGGTTGAACAGCGTGCTCTTGCCGACGTTGGGACGTCCGACAATCGCGACGACGGGGAGCGATGCCACCTGGCGGTCAGCGGGCCACGGCGGGCGCCGCGGTCCGACCGGTCCCGCGGCGCGGACGCAACCCGGCGGGCGCGTCGTGCCCGGCGTCGCCCGTCGGCGCGAGCTCGAGGCTCCGCAGCGATGTGGTTCGGCCGGCCGGCGTCACGGCGGCACTGAGCGCCGACGCCGCGAGCTCGTGGGCGTGCGCGGCTGCGTCGCGCGTGCCGGCCATGGTGAGGATCCGCTCGGCCACCGCCTGGAGGTCCTCGATGGGCGTTGAGGTTCCGCCCGTCACCCCGACCACGCGGGCAGTGCCGAAGACGGAGGCATCGGTGAGGTCGCTCGCGCGTTCGACCTGGATCGCCGGTGTCGCGACGATCTCGCAGAGGCGGGTGAGCTCTCTCGTGTTCGCCGACTGTCGCCCGCCCACAACCACGATGAACTCGACGGCCCGCGCCAGCTCGACGGTATCTTCCTGGCGGCGGATCGTGACCGGGCAGACGCTGTTGATGATCTTCAGCTCGTGGGCGCGGCTGACCATGAAGGCGGCCAGGCGCTCGAACTTCCAGGGCGGCTGGGTGGACTGGGTGATGAGGGCCATCCGCTTCTTCCTCGGGATCCGGTCCCAGTCCGACTCGTCGTCCACGACGATCGCGTCGGGCGCGAAGCCCAGCAGGCCCACGACCTCCGGGTGGTTCGGCGTGCCGAGGAGGACGATCGTGTAACCCTCTTCCACCAGCCCCTGGAGCTGCTTCTGCTCGCCGATCACCCACGAGCAGGTCCCATCGACCATCTCCAGGCCGCGTTCTGCGGCGGCCGACCGGACTGCCGGTGTCACGCCGTGGGCGCGAATGACGACCGTGGAACCGGCCACGGCCTCGGAGAGCTCGGCGATGCTGACCACGCCGCGCGCGCCCAGGTCCGCGATCACGCCCTCGTTGTGGACCACCTGGCCGAGCGTCTGGGTCCGCTTCCCGGCGTCGGCGGATTCCTTCGCCTTGTCGACGGCTTCGCGAACGCCATAGCAGAAGCCCGTCCGCTTCGCGATCCGTATCTCCTGCACCATGCCCACGCGCCGATTATCGCACGCTCCCTGCCGAATCCCCGGTGGGCCCTCGGGTGGGGGCGTCGCCGGGCGCCCCGCTGGCCGCGAGCAGCGGCCCGTAGACGCCCTGCTGCCGGGGCGGGAGGAGGGCCGCGATGTGCAGCATCAGGCGCGTCGTAACGTCCTCCAGCGACTCCTTCCGGCCGTCGGCGCCAACGCCACGCTCGAGGATGAACGGCTCCCCGACCTGCATCCGGACCCGCCCGCCGACCCGCCAGACCTTCCGGTTCCGCGGCCAGAACAGGTCCGTGTCCATGACCCCGATCGGGAGGATCGGGGCGCCCGTCCGGAGCGCGAGGAGCGTGACGCCCTCCTTGGCGAGCTGAAGCGCGCCCGTCGGGCTTCGGGTTCCCTCCGGGAACGTCCCCAGCACGCGGCCGTCATCGAGGACCGACTTCGCGAGCCGGAAGGCCTCGGTGTCCGCGGCACCGCGGCGGATACCGAATGCGCCGTTCATCCGCATGAACCAGCCGGCGATCGGCCATTCCAGGGCCTCCGCTTTGGCCATCCAATGGACGGGTCGGCCGAGGCTGGATGTGAGCCAGTTGGCGATCAGGGCCGGGTCCGCGTTCGAGGCGTGATTGGCGGCGAGGATGAGCGCGTCGTGTTTCGGGACATGCTCCAGTCCATCGACGCTGATGTGCGTCGAGCACCCAAGGAGCAGCCGCCCGAACTGGTTGGACGCGCGGATGGTCCACGGCAGTCGGTCCCGCGGCAACGCGAACGCGGTGGCCTCCGCCTGGGAGCGCTCGTGGCGCGGCGCGGGCTGGGTCATCCGCCGCCACCACCCGGGGCTGCGGCCGCGGCTGCCGCGAGGCGGGATGCCACCGCCGCGATGACGGCCGCGACGGTCTGGCCGAACGTATTCCCGTCCGTGCGGACGTGGATTGCGTCGTCCGCGGGCCGCGCCGGGGAGATGGCACGCGCGCCGTCCGCCCGGTCGCGCCGGCGCAGGTCGTCCAGGATGGCGTGCCCCGCGACGCCTGCGGGGTCGATCCCGCGCTCCAGCGCGCGACGGGCGGCACGCTCCTCGGCGCTCGCGTCCAGCCAGATCTTCACGTCTGCCCCAGGCAGGACCACGGTCCCGATATCGCGACCGGCCACCACAATGCCGCCGCCCTCCACGAGCGCGCGCTGGCGGAAGAGGAGCGTGGCACGAACCTCGGGTGCCCGCGCCACCGCCGACACGACCCGGTCCACCTCAGGTGTCCTGATCTGGGCGCTGACGTCGCGGCCGTCGATGACGACCCGGTCGAGCCGGCCGTCGTCGCGCGCCTCCACGGCCACCGACGACGCGAGCGCCGCGACCCCGGGCCCGTCGGACGGGTCCACTGCGTGGGCGAGGGCCGCCCACGCGAGCGCCCGGTAGAGCAGGCCGGAGTCGAAGAAGCGGAACCCGAGGGCCGCCGCAACGGCGACGCCGACGGAGCTCTTCCCGGACGACGCCGGGCCGTCGAGCGCGATCACGGGACGCGGCCGGGGCCGCGTGGAGCGGGGCGACCGCGAGCCCGTCACTGCCCCCTCCGTCGCTCGCCCGTCACAACGTCCGGATGATAGGTGGAAGCCCCCAGCCGGCGAACCTCCGCGGCGGTCAACGGCCGCACGGCACCGGTCGCCAGGTCCAGTCGGAGCGGCCCAAGGCGCACGCGGACGAGGCGCGCGACGGGCGCGCCAACGGCCCCGAACATGCGCCGCAGCTGTCGTTTCCAGCCCTGGCCCAGGGTCACCCGGTACCAGGTCAGTGCCGGAGCCGGGCGCCGGTCGAGGAGTCGCGCCAGGCTGGCGGTCTCCGTCCGGGTCGCGCGCCGCAGCCCACCCAGGCGGGCTGTCCCTTCTTCCAGCGGAATGCCCGCCGCAAGCGCGGTGCGCTGCTCGGCGTCGAGCGGCGCGTCGAACGCCACCGCGTACTCCCGCTCGACCCCGTGGCGCGGGTGAAGGACGCGGTCCGTCCAGGCGCCGTCGTTCGTGAGGAGGAGCAGACCTTCCGAGTCACGGTCCAGGCGGCCCACCGGGTAGAGGCGGACGCCCGGCGCCACCAGTCGGGTGGGCACGAGGTCGAGCACGGTCCGCGCGGCGTGCCGGTCGGCGACCGTGGAGGTGACGCCGACGGGCTTGTGGAGGGCAAGGTGCACGGCCGGCGCGACGAGGGCCCCGACCACGTCAACCGGGTGGCCATCGACGCCGATCGCGGCGAGCGCGGGATCCGCCTTTTCCCCCAGGGCTGCCACCCGGCCGTCGATCGTCACCCGGCCGGCCGCGATCAGCGTGTCGGCGCCCCGGCGGCTCGCGACGCCGGCAGCCGCCAGGAGCTTGCCCACCCGCTCCTCGGGCATCAGCGCGGCCGGGCGGGCAGAGCGGTGGCGGGGTCCGGAGATGCCTCGGCCGGCAGGCCAGTGTCGCCTGCACCCGCGGCGTCCGCGACAGGCGCCGCGTCCGCGCCATCCGCCGCGTCCGCGACATCCGCGGCGTCCGCTTCCGGGATCGTGAGACGCTCGGCGACGGCCGCCTCCACCACCGGCAGGTCATCGAGGCTCGTCAGGCCGAACCGCTCGAGGAATTCCATGCCCGTTCCGTACAGGATCGGGCGACCAGGGGCGCCAGAACGGCCCAGCTCGACGACGAGGCGTCGGTGCACGAGGCTCCGGATCGCATAGTCGGCGTCGACCCCACGGATCCGCTCGATGGCGCTCTTCGTGGCGGGCTGGCGGTACGCCACGATGGCGAGCGTCTCCAGCGTAGCGGGCGAGAGGCGCGCGGGGTCCCGGCCGACGTACCGACCGATCAGCCGGCCGGCCTCCGGCGCCGTCGCGAGCGCGACCCGCTCGCCGTCCATGACGACCCGCAGACCCCGCGTCGCGAGCGCGACCTGAAGGTCGCCGAGCCGTGCATCGATCACCTCGGCCGACGCGCCGGTGATCACACCGAGCTCACGCCGGGCCAGGGGACGCTCCGCGACGAAGAGGAGCGCCTCGAGCTGCGCCTCGGTGAGTGCGTCGCCGGGGACGTCGTCGGTCGATCCCGTCTCGCCATCACCGAGCACCGCGGCCTCGTCGGCGGCGCCCGCCGCGGCCTCGTCGCCGGCGCCCGCCGCGCGCCCGGCCACGTCCGACGCGGGCTGGGGCGTTCCGCCGTCGCTCATCCGTGTTCCTCCAGGCCCTCGTCGAACGCGTCGCCGCCGGTCACCTGCCTGCTCTCCTGCCCCGCCGCCGTCGCCGACCGTGGGATCGATCGTACAAGGATGGGGCCCCACGGGCGGTCCTGCTCCACCGTCACCTCGCGCCGCTTCACGAGCTCCAGCAGGGCGAGGAACGTCACGCAGGCGACAACCCGGTCCCGGACACCCACCAGGAGCTCCTGCAGCACGACCGAGCCCGCCCCGGCGAGCGCCGCGCGGATGAAGCGCGCCCGTTCCGCGAGGGTGATCGTCCGCGGGAGCACTTCCCGGGGCGGGGTGGGGGCTGGAACCACGGCCGCCAGGTGGTCGAGCGCGCGGACCAGGAGCGCCACGTCCAGGCGCGGCGCGTCGCGGACGATCCCGTGCGTCCGCCCGGCTGCCACCGCGACACCCGGCTCGCGGCGGACGAGGAGCGCGCCGGTCAGAGCCCGCGCCTGCAGGGCGGCGCCCGCATCCCGGAACGCACGGTACAGCAGGAGGCGGGCGCGAAGCTCGGCCTCGGGGTCGGCGCCCTCATCGGCGAGCGGTACCCCCGGCGCAGGCGGCCGGGGCAGCATCGCGCGGCTCTTGATCAGGATGAGCTGGCTCGCCACGCCCACGAACACGGAGATGTTGCCCAGGCGGTCGCCCTGAAGTGTTGCGAGCGCGTCCAGGTACGCCTCCGCGAGGGCACCCAGCGGCACGGCCAGCACGTCCAGCCGGCGCGCCTCCACGAGCGCCAGCAGGAGCCCCAGCGGGCCCTCCCATTCCGGCAGGCGGATCTCGGTTGCCTCCTCGGGGCGTCGGCGCGCCCCAAAGGCCACGGTCGTCGCGGGGGGCCGGCCTGCGGGCTGGCTCGCGTGGTCGATCATGGCTCAGCCTGCCTCGTCGGCCGCGTGAAGGAGCGCGGCTGCAGCGGCGTCCGCCGGCGATGCGTCGCCCCGGATGAGCCCCGCGGCACGGGGCCCACAGCCCGCCGCCAGGGCCAGCGACGCGGACCGGTCCGCGTGATCGCGCAGGCGCGCCATGGCCTCCCCGCCGCCCGGCAGCCGGGCCGCCAAGCGGTGCACCCACGGCCCCTGGCGCTCGCCGAGCGACCATGCGACGCGATGCCAGAGCCGGATCGAGTGGCCCTTCCCGGCATCGTGGAAGAGCCCCGCCAGGAGCAGGTCCCGGTCGTCGGAGCCCAGCGCACGAAGCCGTTCCACCACGTCCAGGCCGTGGCGCCGGTCCGCGACGGGCATGCCGTCGAAGAGGGTGATCTGCGGGGGTGTCAGCCAGCCGGCCAGCCCGGCCCGCTCCGTCGGCGCCACCCGGGCGACGAGGTGACGGCCGAACTGGCGGACCTTAGACGCCCACCAGGAGGCGGGTGATCCCATCGAGCAGCGGTCCGATGACGCGTCCGCCGAGCGAGATCCCGTTGAGCGGGACGATCATGACGACGATGAGGATGAGGAACCCCCAGCGCTCCAGGGTGGGGCGGATCGCCCAGACGGTCCGCGGGTTCATGAGCGCGAACATCACCTTCGAGCCGTCGAGCGGCGGGATGGGAATCAGGTTGAAGATGAAGAGCGCGACGTTGATGAAGACGAACATGAAGACCACGTTGGCCACGAAAAGGGCGGCATCGGAGTTCACGAGGTCGAAGGCGACGAAGACGCGGACCACGAGCGCGCCGAGCATGGCCATGATGATGTTCGAGACCGGACCGGCGGCCGCCACCCACGCCTCAGCCCGCCGGCCGCCGCGGAGCATTGACGGATTGACCGGCGTGGGTTTCGCCCAGCCGATGAAGAAGCCGCCCAGGAGCGCCGACGCGACGAGCAGGAGCGAGCCGAGCGGATCCAGGTGGACGATCGGGTTGAGCGTGAGGCGCCCGAACAGCTTCGCGGTGCCGTCACCCAGCCGGTATGCCGCCAGCGCGTGACTGAACTCGTGGACCGGGAAGCCCACGAGAAGGAAGATCCCGACGGCGACGAGCGTGGCGGGATCGATGTTGAGGCCGAGCACACAGACTCCGGATACGGGCAAGGGTCCCGCGTATGGTAGCCCGGACGGCCCCGGCTACATGGTGGCGAGGATGGTGGTCTTCTTCGCCTCGTAGTCCTCGGGGGTGATCAGGCCGGCGTCGCGGAGCGCGGCGAGCTCCCGGAGCTTCTCCTCGGTCGTCCTCTGGACCGGGGCAGGAGGCGGCGGCACGACGACGGGTGCGGCAGCCGCCCGGGCTGATGCACGGTCCTCTGCCTCTTTCCGATCCTCCTCGGTCTCGCGGGCATTGAGCGCCTCCAGCGGCGCCGTGATGCGCCGGGCCAGCTCGTCATCGATGTCCTGCTTCGCGAGGAGCATCGTCTTCTTGAAGGTCGGCGCGTGGTGGAGCATGTGGTAGTCGTCCGCGACCTCCTCGGCCGCGGTGAGGATGCGCAGGTTGCCCCAGTCGAACATCCGGCCGAAGACGCTCTGCTCCAGGATCGCGTCGTTGATCTTCTCCAGCCCGCTGTCAGCCGCCTTCTTGTTGAGGAGCCCCTCCACTTTGATGATTCGCCGGTTCGTGATGACGTAGTCGTCCTGGTACCAGCGGATGTAGATCCAGGCGATGTTGGCGGCGCCGAGCACGAGCATGCCGATCGTGATCCAGCCGAGGATCCCGCGCCAGGGCTCGCCGAGCCGCCCGATGATATCCACGATCAGCACGGCGATGGCGATCCCGACCATGAGGATCCCCCACTTCGCGCCGACGATCCGGCCGGCCGGGTGCTGCCGCGTCCGGTACAGGACGTGCTCACCATCCATCAGCAGCCCGTCCGTGTAGCGCGCCATCGCGATGCTCCCTCCAGACTGTTCCCGCGACTAGGCGCGCGGATGGGCCCGAGCGTACACCTCCCGGACCCGCTCGCCGGTCAGGTGGGTGTAGATCTGCGTCGTGCTGATGCTCGCATGTCCCAGCAGCTCCTGGACGATCCGCAGGTCGGCCCCGCCCTCCAGCAGGTGCGTCGCGAACGAGTGGCGGAGCGTATGCGGCGTCGCCCGCCCCGCAAGGCCCGCGGCCGCGGCGGCCCGCTTCACGACATCCCACGCCTGCTGGCGCGTGAGCCGGCGACCGCGGTTGCCCAGGAATACGGGGCCGCCGCGGTGGGCGGGCATGGCGTGGAGCGCCAGCAGGGCCGGGCGGACGACCGTCTCGTACCGGCGCAGCCAGGCCACCGCGACCTCCCCGACCGGGAGGAGCCGCTCCTTGTCGCCCTTGCCGATCACCCGAACGGTCGCGGCGGCCAGGTCCAGGTCGTCGGCGTCGAGCCCGGTTGCCTCGCTGACCCGCAGGCCCGCGGCGTAGAGCAGCTCCAGGAGGGCGCGTGACCGGATTGGGCCGGCATCCTGCGCCGCGTCCGGCGCGCCCGTGGGACCCGCCGCGTCCAGGAGGCGCGCCACCTCCTCGACCCCCAGCGGATCCGGCAGGAGACGCGGCTCGCGGGGAAGGTCAAGGTGGGCGGCCACGTCCACCCGGGCCAGGTCCTCGGCGAGCGCGAAGCGGTAGAAGGCGCGGATCGCGGCGGTCCGGCGCCGTCGGCTCGTGGCCCGAAGTCGAACGCCCGTGGGGCCGGCCGTGCTCGCGAGCCGCCCGAGATACGCCACCGCGGGATCGGGCGAGCGCTCCCATCCGCCCCGCGCCTCCGGGCCACCGGCGAAATCCCGGAGATCGGCGCCGTAGGCTGAGAGCGTCGCCGGGGAGAGCCCGCGCTCGACCTGCAGGTGGAGCAGGAATGCCTCGATCGCGGCAGCGAGATCGGGCGGTGTGCCGGGTGGCATCCGGCGTGCCCGGCGCGGCCGTCCGGCGCGTCCCGCCGTGTCGGGCGCTCGCTGCCGCTCACGCGCCCCAGCGCCGAGGGAACCAGCGCCACCGGACGCGGTCACCGCCGGGCGCCCGCCGGGTCCGCCCGGGAGACCCGGAACGCCGCGGCCCGCTCCAGCAAGTCCTGCGCCGACGCCGCCGCGGCCGCGCCGCCGGCCGGGCCACCGATCATCGCGGCCAGCTCCTCGACGCGCTCGTCGCCGGTGAGCCGGCGTACCTCGGTCACGGTTCGGCCCGCCCGTTCCACCTTCCGGATCCCGAAATGCGCGTCCGCGTGGGCCGCGATCTGGGGCAGGTGCGTCACGCACAGGACCTGGTGGCGGCGTCCAAGGAGCCAGAGCGTTCGGGCGACCGGGTCCGCGCTGCGGCCCCCGATCCCGGCATCGATCTCGTCGAAGACGAGCGTGGGCGTCGCGTCGGCGGCCGCGAGCACCTCCTCGATCGCGAGGGCGAGCCGCGACAGCTCGCCGCCGGACGCGATCTTCGCCAGGGGCCGCGCGGGCTCGCCCGGGTTCGGCGCGATCTCGAAGACGACCGCGTCCGCGCCGGTGGCATCGAACGCGACCGCGTCCCCGCCCAACTCGATGGCGGGCTCGTCCGGGGCGGCGATCCGGCGCCCAACGACAACCTGGACCCGCGTTCCGTGGAGGCCGAGCTCGGCGACGGCGGTCTCGACGGCGCGGCCGAGATCCACGGCGGCGACGGCCCGGCGCGCCGAGAGGACGGCGCAGGTCGCGGCCACATCGGCAAGGAGGCGCTCGCCCTCGGCGAGCCGCCGTTCGCGCTCGGTCCCGAGGTCCCGCAGGCGATCCGCCTCGACGGCGGCCTGCTCAGCGCGCTCGACGAGGCCGTCGGCATCGGTCCCGTATCGGCGTTCCAGGCCGTACAGCACCGAGAGGCGCCCCTCCAGGGCCGCGAGCGCCGCCGGGTCGTGGTCAACCGTCTCGGCAAGGCGGCGCGCCTCCGACGCGACGTCCTCCAGCTCCGCGGCCGCACCCGCCAGGCGCTCCACGAGGGGTCCGTAGCGAGCATCGAGGCGCGCCAGGGCGGTGGCCTCTGCGGCGGCCTGGGCCGTCTGCTCGCCTGCCCCCAGCGCCCCTTCCGCCCCCCCCTCGTCGCCGGCGAGCAGCCCGGCCAACGCCGCGGACCCGCGCGCGATGGCCTCGCCATGACGCGACGCGTCCAGGCGGGCCCGGATCGCGGCCGCCTCGCCGGGGATCAGCCTGGCGCCCGCGATCTCCTCGGTCTCATGCGCCAGGAGCGCGATCCGGCGCTCCAGCTCCAGCGGGTCGATGGCGAGCGCAGCGAGCGCAGCCTGGTTCTCGCGCCAGTCAGTCACTGCGGCGGCGACCGCGGCCCGCTCGGCCCCATGGCCAGCGTAGCCGTCGAGCAACTCTCGCTGCCAGCGCTCGTCCAGCAGCCGGCCCTGGTCCCGCTGCCCGTGGATCTCCACGAGCGGCCCGGCCACGGACGCCAGCCGTCCGGCCGTGACCGTCTCGTCGTCCACGCGCGCCACCGAGCGGCCGTTCGCGCCCACCTCGCGGACACACACGAGGGCCTCCGGGAGCCGGTCGAAAAGCGCCTCGACCCGCGCCGTGTCGGCGCCGTGACGCACGAGCCCCGGGTCCGCCCGCGCCCCGAGGGCAAGGCCCAGGGCATCGATGAGCAGGCTCTTCCCGGCGCCGGTTTCGCCGGTGAGCACGTTGAAGCCCTCCGCGAACGTGATCCGCACGCGTTCGATGAGCGCGAGGTCGGCGACCGCGAGCTCGATGAGGCGCCCCGCGCCAAACCCGGGGCCGCGCGGGTCGATCACCGATCAGGAGGGCAGGATCTGCGCCTTCTGGCGCAGGAGGTCCCAGAACGGGAGCGCGCCGTCCGGCTCCAGGAAGCGGACCGGACGCTCGAGCGCCGCCACCGTCACGACGTCGCCGACGGAGAGCCAAACGTCCTCGCGGCCGTCGATCGAGACGAGCGCCTGGTGGGCCTCCACCACGCGGCAGCGGACCACCTGGTCGGGGCTCACCACGACCGAACGAATCGCCGAGAGGTAGGCCGCGATCGGCGAGACGACCAGGTTCCGGCTCAGCGGATCCAGGATGGGGCCGCCGGCCGAGAACGAGTAGCCCGTGGAGCCGGTCGGGCTGGCGACGACCAACCCATCCGCGATGTACGTCGCGAGGTGCGATGGCCCGATGTCCACCTCCAGCCGCACCACACGCGCGAGTGAGCCGCGCGCTACCACGACATCATTGAGTGCCACGAACGTGCGCCGGGGCGCCCCGCCGCGGGGCCCGTGAATCGCTCCCCGCAGTGCCATCCGCGGCTCCAGGCGGTAGGCGCCGGACATGATCTTCTCCAGGAGTGGCTCGAGCTCGTTGGCCTCGGCCTTGGAGAGGAAGCCGACCTTGCCGAGGTTCACGCCGACAAGCGGGACGTCGACCTCGGTGACGGCGCGCGCGGCGCGGAGGAACGTGCCGTCGCCGCCCAGCACGACAAGTACCTGCGTCCCCGGCAGCGCACGAACGAGTCCGTCGTGGTCCGCAGATGCGATCGCCCAGCCCTCGATGCCGCGAGCCGCGCACCATCCGGTGGCACGCGTGGCGAGCCCGACGGCGTCTTCCTTCGTGGGGTTGTAGGCGAAGCCGATCCGCCGGATCTCGGTCATGCGGCCGTGCACTCCGCGACGCGGGCGGCGAGATCGGGGCACGCATCCGCGAGCGCCCGGTCTGGCTCGGCCGGGTCCGGCACGCCCAGGTCCACGAAGAACTCGCGGTTGCCGGCCGGCCCGTCCAGCGGCGAGCGCGTCACGTCGAGCGGGACCAGGCCGAGGCGCTGCGCCGTCTCGACCACCTGCTCGAGCACCGCCCGATGGACGGCGGGATCACGCACGACCCCGCCGGGCACCTGCCCGCGGCCGGCCTCGAACTGCGGCTTCACGAGCGCAACGATCCGGCCGCCGGGCGTGAGGCAGCCGGCCACGGGCCCCAGGACGAGCCCGAGGGAGATGAACGAGACGTCGATGACCGCGAGCGTCGCCCGCTCGCCGAGCATCGCCACCTCCAGGTTGCGCGCGTTCACGCGGTCGTGGACGATCACCCGCGGGTCGCCCGCGAGCGATGCCGCGAGCTGGCCGCGACCGACGTCCACGGCATGGACCCGCGCGGCTCCGCGCTTAAGTAGCACGTCCGTGAACCCTCCCGTCGAGGCTCCTGCGTCCAGGCAGACGAGGCCGCCCGGGTCCACGCGAAAGGCGTCGAGCGCGCCCGCGAGCTTCTCGCCGCCGCGCGAGACGAAGGGCAGCGGCACGGCGACCTCGACCGCCATGGCGCCATCGACCAGATCTCCGGGCTTGCGATCGAATCGAGCGGCGTCACCTGCGCCCACGCGCACGCGGCCGGCGAGCAGCAGCGCCTGGGCCCGGCTCCGGGTCTCGACGAGGCCACGCTCCACGAGCAGCTGGTCCAGTCGCACGCGCGTCACGCGAGCCACTCGCGCGGGACGCGCCGGGCCGGAGGCGGGATCGGGCGGTCGACGCGGCCTGGAGTGCTCACCCCGCGATGATGCCACGCGTCGCTGCACTCCGACGCACCCGCGCGCTGCGGGGCGTCAGGCGGGCGCCGTGGCCGAGCGCCGCCGGGCGGGCTTCCCCCCGGGCGTGGCGGCGCCCAGCAGAGCCAGCGTCTCGCGGACCTGGGCCAGGATGCCCGGGCTGTCGAGGCGGATCAGCCGGCGCAGGTCGCTCACGGATCCGTGATCCACGAACCGGTCGCCGGGAATCCCGACGATCCTGAGGGGGACGTCCCGCAGCGCCGGATCGGCCAGCCGCGCCTCCTCCAGCACCTCGAGGACCGCGGAGCCGAAGCCGCCGATCGTCGTGCCCTCCTCGAGGGTCACGACCAGCCGCTTCCCGCGGGCCTGGTCCAGGATCAGCTGGCTGTCCATCGGCTTGAGGAAGCGGGCATTGATCACCCCCACCGACCATCCCTCCGCGGCGAGCGCGTCGGCGACCTCCAGGCCGCGGGCGACGATCGGCCCGAATCCGACCAGCAGGACGTCGCCGCCTTCGCGCAGGACCTCGCCGCGCCCGATCGGCAGGATCTCCGGGGTCCGCTCGGGCACGCCAAAGCCGGCGTCGCGTGGGTAGTTGAGGGCGAACGGGTGGTCCTGCGCCAGCGCCGTCCGGACCAGCGACCGAAGCTCCTGTTCATCCTTTGGCGCGGCGATGACAAGGTTCGGGATCTGGCGATGGGCCGGGTACGAGAACATCCCCTGGTGGCTGGTGCCGTCCTCCCCGACCAGGCCGGCGCGGTCCACGCCGATCAGGACCGGCTGGTCGTTCTGGGCAGCGTCGTGGACGATCTGGTCGAAAGCACGCTGGAGGAACGTCGCGTAGATGGCGACCACGGGCCGGCCACCGCCCAGGGCGATCCCCGTCGCGAGCGCCACGGCGTGCTGCTCGGCGATCCCCACGTCGATGAACCGGTCCGGGAACTCGGCCTGGAACCGGTTGAGCCCCGTCCCGGTCGGCATGCCGGCCGTGATCGCCACGATCCGGCGATCCGCGCGCGCCGCGGCGACAACCTCCTGGGCGAAGTAGTGGGTATAGTTCGGCTGTTTCTTCTGCCCGGCCTGCCCGACCTGCTCTGCCGCGGGGCGCACTGCGGCGCCGTTCGTGGCACCCGCCCCGGTGGCGACCGCCGAGATCTCGCCCGCCCCGAACGGACTGGCCGACCCACCCCGGCGACCCTCGTGGGAGTCCGTCATGGGCGGGAGCGCCGCGCCGTGAAAGCCGACCTGGTCCTTCTCCGCCGGGTGGTAGCCGCGGCCCTTCTGGGTCCGGACGTGGACGAGGACAGGCGCACCCAGGGCCAGGGCGCTCCGGAACGTGTGCTCGAGCGTCCGCAGGTCGTGGCCGGGCACGACGCCGATGTACGTGATCCCGAGGTCCTCAAAGAGCTGGCCCGGCTGGGCGAAGCTGACAACCGACTTGCGGACGCGCCGGCTGAACTCCAGCGCGGTCGGCCCGACCATCGGCATCCGCTCGACGAGCTGGTCGTAACCCCGCTTCGACTGCTGCCAGGCGCTGGAGAGCTTGATCTCCGAGAGGTACTTCGAGAGTGCCCCGACCGAGGGGCTGATGGACATCTCGTTGTCGTTGAGGACGATGAGGATCGGCATGCGGCGGTGGCCCAGGTCGTTGAGCGCCTCCAGCGAGAGCCCACTCATGAGCGCCGCGTCGCCGACGACCACCGCGATCCGCTCCATGCCGTGGCGCACATCGCGGGCGGTCGCGAGGCCCGCGGCGATCGAGAGGCCGGTGCCGGCGTGCCCGCCGTCAAAGACGTCGTGCTCGGACTCGCTCCGGCGCGGGAACCCCCCGATCCCGCCCAGCTGGCGAAGCGTCCCGAACCGCGCATACCGGCCGGTCAGCAGCTTGTGCGGATAGGCCTGGTGGCCCGTGTCCCAGACGATCCGGTCGCGAGGCGACTCGAGGATCCGGTGCAGCGCCAGGGTGATCTCCACGACGCCGAGCGACGAGCCAAGGTGGCCCCCGGTGCTCGCGACGGTGGAGATGATCTCGCGCCGGATCTCCTCCGCCAGCTCGCGGAGCCGGGGCTCGCTGAGGCCGCGTAGGTCAGCCGGGCCGTGGAGAGTCGGCAGGATCGCCACGTGATGGCTCCTTGGTGCGGGCTGCCCGCTGCGCCGCCGACGGCGGCTCGTGGGCGGGGTGCCCATCGCGCCGAGCGGCCGCCCGGATCGTGCCGGCCGGTCAGCTCCGCGAGTCTACTCCGCGGCCCCGGGGACGGCGCCCGGCGGCACCTCCTCCGACTCGCCGTCCAGCCGGAGCTCGGCGACGGCGAGCGCGCCGCGCGCCCCCTCCACCAGGCGTCGAACGCGGAGCTCAGCGTCGGCGAGGAGCTGCTCGCAGCGCCGCTCCAGCGCCACGCCGCGTTCGTAGCGGGCGATCGTCTGCTCCAGGGGCAGGCCGCCTGCCTCGAGCTCCGCGACGGTCCGCTCCAGCTCCGCCAGGGCAGAATCGAACGTCAGGCTGTCGAGCGCCGCGTGCGCCTCAGTCAAGGGTGTCGCCTCCATCCTCGAGTGCTTCGTCATCCCGGGCCGACCCGGACCCCGGCGCGGCCGGCACGGGGTCCCCGGCGGCGGCCCGCCGTTCGTCCCATGCAGCCAGCCGTCGCGCCGCGAGCATACCAAGGGCAATCCCGGCCGCCCCGATGAGCCCAACCAGGACGATGAAGATCGCGATGTCAGCCATCCGGGTCGGCCTCCGCCCGGGCGGCCAGCTCCCCGCGGGCGACGCGCAGGCGGAGCCGCGTCCCGGGCGGCGATGCGGCTGGGTCGCGGACGATCGCGCCATCCTCCGCCCGGCGGACGATGGCGTAGCCCCGGGCGAGGGTCGCCTCCGGGCCCAGCGCGCCGAGCGCGGCCGAGGCAGCCGCCAGCCGCCCGCGTTCGCGGCGGAGGCGTCCGTCAGCGAGCGGCGCGAGATCGAGTGCTGCGCGCTCCGTCGCGCGGCGGTCGAGGGCGATGCGGCCCTGCATGGCGGCCGTCGCCCGATCCAGCAGGTACCCGGCCCGCTCGCGCGCCGCTGCCAGCCGCGTCGCCGG
>Ga0209048_10000693_pt1 | contig 35628 bp, 33 predicted proteins | sample FrelakmetCRP12CR_FD_187146 | JGI IMG/M metagenome (GOLD analysis project Ga0209048, IMG submission 187146) | Freshwater lake sediment microbial communities from the University of Notre Dame, USA, for methane emissions studies - CRP12 CR (SPAdes)... | ecosystem: Environmental > Aquatic >...
GCCCGCACCCCGCGCGTCAGACCGATTTCAGCGACCGCGCCGGCCAAAAGCAGCGTGCACACGCCGCACGACGCGGCCTCACCGTCAACGGCCGGCCTCCAGAAATTCTGCCGCCCAGACTCCTAGTTCTTGCACATGCCACCCCGACGGCCCTTTGTTCACAATTTCCGCGGTCCGGCGCGCCAGTGCGGCTAACCAAACCGTTCGCGCGCAACCCCATTGAGCGTCGAGCCCGACGGCCAACGGCAGGACGTCCAGCAACGTTGATCTTTCACACTCTTGCTTCCGACATGGATCAGGGTGGAGTGATGCTGACCCGTTATGGTGCGCGTATGTGGCTTTTGCCTGCCGGTCGAGTGAGCGCGAACAACCGTGCGCGCGGGCGTTGCTCGATCCTCATTGCGGTGCTGTTGCCGCTGCTTGCTGCGTGCGGCACGTTACCGCCCCAGCCGACGACTGCGGTCGGCGCCGCACCGTCATCGGAGACCGCCACGGTGCCCGATGGCCTGCGCAGCAGTGACACCGCGGCGACGGCAGCGCCGGAATCCGAGGGCGGATCGGAAAGTGTCACGGTGCCAGAGGGCCTGCAGAGCAGTGACACCGCGGCGGCGGCAGCGCCGGAATCCGAGGGCGTGTTGGGGAAAACGCGCAAATCGGTGCGCTGGGCAGTGGAGTGGCTTGCGCGCCACGTTGACGGCTGGTTCGGCGATATTCCCTTCGAACAGGGCGGCCGGGTGACCAATGGCGAACTCGGCCTTGCTGTGCTCAAGCCCGAAACCGAAAGCACGACCTACCGTCTGCGGTTCAATGCACAGTTCCGGTTGCCGAACATAGAGAAGAGCGCGTACGCCTTCGTCGGTCGGGACAATCAGCGTGAGGTGGTCGCGGATATACCCGGTGCGCTCAAAGCCCAGCAACGGTTGCAGGAGGAGCGGACAGAGGATCAGTCATTCTTCGCCGGTTTGGGCCTGCCGGTGAGCGACGTGCTCGATTTCCGGGTCGGCGTGCGCGGTGGCTTCAAGCCGTACGCCCAGGCGCGTTATCAGCAGCCGTGGCGACCGAGTGAGCGCGATCTGGTGGAGTTTGACCAGACCCTATTCTGGACGGAGAACGATCAGTTCGGTTCGACGACCACGCTATGGTTCGAGCGCATGATCTCTTCGACGCTGGCCATTCGCTGGGTAAATGCAGGGACGATCACGCAGCAGTCGAAGAATTACGCGTGGTCCAGCAAATTGGGCGCTTACAAAGGCTTCGGTGAGCAGCGGTTACTTTCGCTGGAGGCACTCGTCATCGTAAATGAAGGCACCGGTGTGGCGGTCAACGACTACGGCCTCCAGACGCGGTGGGAGCAGCCGATATACAAGGATTGGCTGCTCGCTGAGTTCGACGTTGGCCGTTTCTATCCGCGGAAGGACGCAGCAAGCGAGCGTGCCGGTAGCTGGGCGCTCGGCTGCTACGTGAAGATGCGCTTCTAGCGAGGTCCACCGCCGGATCGGCGTCTTGCGCAGGTTGCCTCGAACGTTTCCTTGACCCAGTCCGGCTGACCCTGCGGGTTGCGCGCCGTGGTTTCTGCTGCAAGCCACCGGACCCATGCACACGACAGGGACGCCGCGGCTGGCCGCTCAGAGCGAACTGAGCGCGTTCATCGGCCGGTCGTCGACGCCTTCTGCTGTGGCAGGCATCGCACGAACGCAGTCATTACTTCTTCGGCTCCGGCGGGGTCAGCACCAGCTGGCCGTCCTTCACCGGAATCTGAGGACCCGGCTTGAAGGACATACGCACGACATTTTCCTTGCCGTCGAGACGGTACGTGACGTCGTAGCCGAGAAGCTTTTGGGAAGTTTCATGGACGGTCTTGCACCGCTTTTCCGTCGTCGTCACGACGTCCTTCTCCTGCATATTCTTCTGCACCTGGTTGCCGGCATAGGCCCCCGCCGCCGCCCCGGCAACGGTGGCGACCGTATTGCCCCTGCCGCCGCCGATGGTGCTGCCCAACAGACCGCCGGCGACGCCGCCGACGACCGTGCCGGCGACGCGGTTCTGGTCCTTCACCGGCGCCTGTTTCTGTACCTGAACATCCTGGCATTGCTCGCGCGGCGTGGTGATCGTTTCCGTCGCCTCCTTCACCGCAAGGACGTCGGCGAACGCCGGCCGGGTCATTGCCTTGTAGCCCGTGACGCCGCTGGCGGCAACCGCCACCATGGCGATGCCGCCAATGACGATGCCTTTAATCATGGACTTGTCCACTGCCTACTCCTATTCTCGTTGCAACACCCGGCGTCGGCAATCGGGCCGTCGCCTTGCCTTTCAATATCACCTTCGCGATGGCCCCATCGCGATCAGGACACCAGAGCCTGATCACAATCGACGATCAAGCGCCTTGCCCCCGGGTTCGCTACGTGGTCGTCGTGCTTGCCCGCGCGTGGGCCGTCGAGAAGGCCCCCTAAGGTCAATGCCGCTCGAAGGGCAGCCAACGGGGCAGCAAATCATTCTAGCCACGTTCGCGGCGCTGGCGACGCATCCGACCGAGCTACCCTGGGGACGGTGCGCGGCTGGCGTGACCAGGCAGCGGCGCGGGGCTGGCATCGGCAAGCGGCGGTCCCACAGGCCTCGCGTTGATGCGGTCGCCCCGCGCCGTTGCAACCAGGCCAGCGACACAGTTCTGCAATATCGAGTCGATCTGCCGCAAGACCGGTCCCCGTCGATCCTCGTCAAGTCCCGACGGCGACGTGCGCCCGCGGCACCGTTTCCACGCGGTGGCCAACGGGATCCCTTCCGCAGGCGGCGCCGCCCGGACCCTCTGACCGCCGCCATCCGGACCTTCAGGCAACGGTCGCTATAGAAACAGGTCCGGCAGCAACTGCTTAGATCCCGGCATCACCGAGTACTGCTCGAGATCAGTCACCCCGGCGCGCTTCAGCACCTCTTCGTCGATGAGGAAGTTGCCGGTGTTCGTCGCCGCGTCGAGATTCAGGATCGCATACGCCGCGTCGGCCATGATGTCGGGCGTGCGGCAGTGCTCCGGTCGGATGCCAGGAATCATCTGCAGCGCCGCGGTCTGGATCACGGTGCGCGGCCAAAGCGCGTTGACGGCGATGCCGTAGCTGCGGAACTCTTCCGCGTGGCCGAGCACACACATGCTCATGCCGTACTTGGCCATCGTGTAGGCGACGTGCGGAGCAAACCAGCGCGGCTGCAGGTTCAGCGGCGGCGACAGCGTCAGCACATGCGGGTTGCGTTTGCGCTCGCCCGCCTGCTTCAGATAGGGCAGGCAGGCCTGTGTGACAAGGAACGTGCCGCGCACGTTGACGCCAAACATCAGGTCGAAGCGCTTGATCGGTGTCGACTCGGTGTTGGTCAGGTTGATGGCGCTGGCATTGTTGATCACGATGTCGATGCCGCCGAACCGCTCCGCGGTCTTCTTCGCCGCGTCAACGACCTGCGCCTCGTCGCGGATGTCGACCTGCAACGGCAGGCAGTGGCCGCCGGCCGCTTCGATCTCCTTGGCCGCGCTGAAGATCGTTCCGGGCAACTTGGGATTCTCTGCTGCGGTCTTGGCGGCAATTGCGACGTTGACGCCGTCGGCCGCGCAACGCTTGGCGATTGCCAATCCGATGCCACGCGATGCGCCGCTGATGAAGATTGTCTTGCCTGCGAGATTCATCGTCGTTCCTTCTACAGTAGGTTTTGATTGCGCCAGTGCAGCTTAGTCGGGCCTCACCTTCGCCTGGCGTATGACCCTGCCCCACGTCCCGGTTTTCGTATCGATGAAGCGCGCGAACTCCTCCGGCGCGCCACCGGCCGGGAATGCGCCCATCGCATCGAGGCGCGCGTGCGTTTCATCGAGCCGCAGGGCGCGTGCGATCTGGTCGGTGCAACCGGCCGGCGTGTACGGCACGATCACGCGAATCGGCTTGCCGGGCCACCCGACGGTGCGCGAACCCGCGGTGCGGCGATCAACCCGGCGGCGGACCGTACCGTGGCGTGAAAATGGCGGCGTTTCATCTGCTTGGCCCCTCCCTTCCGGTTCGAATTGTGCTCACTTCGCGTTGAGGTGCGGCACTACCCGTTCGTGCAGGTGCGCCGCAAGCCGATCGCGCACGCGCGCGTAGAGCGCCGGAGCCGGATGAAAACCATCTTCCGCAAAAAGCGCCCGGTGCGTGACGCCGTCCATCGCGACGTGCGAGACGCCGGACTGCGTTTCGGCCCAGCGCGCCTGCGCCTCGTTGTTACGCCGCGAGAGCTTGCCGGCGAGCCACGACAGCGGTTGCGGCAGCGCCGGAAAATGATCCATGTCCGGTGCGGCGGGGAACACCACGTGCGCGACCTGCGCATGGGTGCGCAACCACGCCGCGATCTCGCCGCGCTTGCGCAGCGCGTGCTGCAGCGGCACTTCCTTCGTGATGTCATTGACGCCGACGACGACCACCGCCACATCCGCGGGATGAACATGGCCGTGCATCAGCTTGTGCAGCAGTCCCTCGGAGGTGATCCCGGATTCGGCGAACAGTTGCCAGCGCACGGCGCCACGCAGGCGTTGCGCGAGATCGCGCGCGAGCGGCAGTGCCAGCGCCTCATCCTGCGCGCGGGCACCGACGCCGGCCGCACTTGAATCGCCGGCGACCAGCAGGCGCAGCGCGAGCTCGCCGTCGCCGGCCACCCCCTCACGCGGACCCGGCGGCTCCGGCAGCTCGCGCGCGGTCGCACGCAGGCGCTTGGCCTGCGCGTAGATCACCGGGGCGAGCAGGACTTTCGCGGCAACGTGAATCATGCGGGGTGCACGTCGATGGCGTGGCGATCACCACCGCAAGCCTGGCTGCTCGTTCTCCCGCCTCTCAGCTGAACTTCGAAAAATCCGGCTTGCGCCGCTCGAAGAATGCGGTGAAGGCTTCCTTGGCCTCGGCGCTGCCGAGCATCCTGCCGAAGGTCGTCGCCTCGTCGACGATGGTCTTCTCCACCACGGACTTCCACCCGGATTTCATCAGGCGCTTGGTCTCGCGCACGGAATTCGGCGGCAGCGCATTGAAACGCGCGGCCTGCCTCTTCGCATACGGCAGCACCTCGTCGGGCGGCAGGATGCGGTTGACGATCTTCATCTCGACCGCTTCCTCGGCACTCATCGGCTCCGACATCAGGAGCTTCTCCGCCGCCTTGTGATAGCCGGCGTTGAGCGGCACCAGCAGCGACGAGGCGAACTCCGCGCACAGGCCGAGGGAGACGAACGGCATCGAAAACATCGCGTTGTCGGCGCAGTAGACGAAGTCGCAGTGCATCAGCATCGTCGTGCCGATGCCCACGGCGGCGCCGTTGACCGCGGCAATGACGGGTTTCTCCGCGTAGCCGAGCGCCTGCATGAACTTGAACACCGGCGCGTTCATGCCTTCGCGCGGCGGGTTCTTCAGGAAGTCTTCGAGGTCGTTGCCGGCAGTGAAGATGTCCGGCTGGCCGTGGATCAGGATGGCGCGCACCGAGGCGTCGTCGTGCGCACTTCCGATCGCCTCGGCGAGCTGCGAGTACATCGCCACCGTGATGGCGTTCTTCTTCTCGGGGCGCGCGATCTCGATGCGGGCCACACCGTCTGCGGTTTCGGTCTTGATCGTCATTGGGATCGTCCCCGTTCAAGTTTCTGCATGAACTGCCGTAGCCCGGCGCGCGCCTTGGCCTGCACCTGGCGCTGAAAGAAAGGCGTCCAGCCGAGCAGCAGGCCCGGGGTCCCCAGCGCTTGGCGCGACCAGCGGTGAAAATCGAACACGTCGAGGTGCTCGATGATCCGTCCATCGCGCAGCTTCATCGCGGCGGTGATCACGTTGACGACCGGCCGGCCCGTCTGGCTGAACGTGTAGTGCGCGGTCCAGCGCACCTGCGCTTCGCCCGCTTTCTCGCTCAGCACCTGATGCGCGACGCGCAGGTCCGTGCCGCGCGTGACCAGCATCTGCCACATTGCGCGCACCTCGCGCGCATCGAGATCGACGAAGGCCGGGTCCGAGAACCTGGCCTCGTCGGCGTACAGCGCGCCCATCGTGCGCCAGTCGCGCGCCGCGAAGGCCGTGTAGAAGCGCGCGGCAACGGAACCCGCCATCGCCTGTCATCCGGCGTGGGCGGCGAGCCAGGCGCCGGCGCTCGGCCACAGCGTCTCGGCAAATCGCTTGCGGAAGAAACCGAAGTGGCCGATGTGCTTTTCGTTCACTTCGTGCGGGGCGATGCGCGTCATCTCGCGCGGCGCACCGGCGTAGAAGCCATGCAGTGACCTGATATTGCGCGCCGACATGTATTCGTCGTCGGTGAAGGACAGCGACAGGATGGGCGTCGTCACCTCGGCGAAGCGGCGCCGGATCCCCTCGCCCTCCACGCCGACCACATACTCGCGATTCAGGCACCACGCGCGCCACTGCCGCATCACGCCGTGCGGCAGATCGCCGATCTTCTTCATCTTCCGACCCGGGAAATAGCCGAAAAGCCGCAGCGCGACCGGCACCGCGAAGAACCACAGCCACCAGACATAGTTGCGCAGCTTTGGACTGTTCTCGAGCCAGTAGCCGCTGCCGGTCGCGACCGTCACCATCGCGCGCACGCGGGCGCGGTTGGGCAGCAGCGCCAAGATCTGGCCGCCGAGGCTGTGGCCGATCCACAGCAACGGTCGGTTGCCCAGGCGCTGCGCGGCGAATTCGACCATCGCCGCACAGTCTTTCTCGGCCCAGGTGAACACGTCCGCGTCGAGGCCACGCAGCGTTTGCCGGAATGGCGCGGGACGCGACTGCCCCACGCCGCGGTAGTCGAACGTGACGACCCAGAAACCCTGCGCGGCGAGCCAGTGCGCAAACGCCGCGTAGTAGTGCTGCTCGACGCCCATCGCCGGCACGATCAGCACGCCGGCGCGCGCGCTGTGCGCATCGCCGAAGGTGTTGGCGGCGAGCGCGAAACCGTCGGTCGTGGCGATCGTGTGCGGGTGACTCACTCAGCCACTCACATGCGCTCGAAGATGCCCGCCGCACCCATGCCGGTGCCGACACACATCGTCACCATGCCGTACTTGAGGTTGCGCCGGCGCAGCGCGTTGACGAGCGTGGCCGAGCGGATCGCGCCGGTGGCGCCGAGCGGATGGCCGAGCGCGATCGCGCCGCCCATCGGATTGACCTTGCTGCGGTCGAGGCCCAGATCGTTGATCACCGCCAGCGCCTGCGCGGCAAAGGCCTCGTTCAGTTCGATCCAGCCCATGTCCTCAGCCTTCAACCCCGCGAGCTTGAGCGCAACCGGAATCGCCTCCTTCGGACCGATACCCATGATCTCCGGCGGCACACCGCGGATCGCGAACGACACGAAGCGTGCGAGCGGCGTCAGGTTGAACTGCCGCAGCGCCTTTTCGCTGACCAGGATCAGCGCGCCGGCGCCGTCGGAGGTCTGCGAACTGTTGCCGGCGGTGACACTGCCTTTGGCCGCGAACACGGGGCGCAGCTTCGCCAGCGCCTCGAGGTTGGTGTCGGCGCGCGGGCCTTCGTCGAGTGCGACCTTGCGCGTTCTGATGTCGAGTTCGTGCGTGGCAAGGTTGGGCAGCTTGTCGACCACTTCGATCGGCGTGATCTCGTCCTTGAACTCGCCCGCCTTCTGCGCCGCGATCGCCTTCATGTGCGACTGGTAGGCGAATTCATCCTGCATCTGGCGCGTGACCTTCCACTGCGCGGCGACCTTCTCGGCCGTGATGCCCATGCCGTAGGCGATGCCGACGTTTTCATCGCGCTCGAAGATATGCGCGTTCAGCGACGGCTTGTTGCCCGACATCGGCACCATCGACATCGACTCGGCACCGCCGGCGATCATCACGTCGGCCTCGCCGACGCGGATGCGGTCGGCCGCGATCGCCACCGCATTGAGCCCCGACGAGCAGAAGCGGTTGATCGTCATGCCGCCGACCGTGTTCGGCAGTCCGGCGAGCAGCACCGCGACGCGGGCGACGTTGAGTCCCTGCTCCGCTTCCGGCATCGCGCAGCCGATGATGGCGTCTTCGACGGCTTTCGGATCGAGCGTCGGCACCTGCGCCAGCGCGCTCCTGATCGCCGCGACGAGCAGGTCGTCCGGGCGCAGGTTCTTGAAACTGCCCTTCGGCGCTTTGCCGATCGGCGTGCGCGTGGCGGCAACAATGTAGGCTTCCTGCACTTGTCGACTCATGGTGGCCTCCTCAGTTCCGCACCGGTTTTCCGGTCTGCATCATTCCCATCATCCGTTCTTGCGACTTCGGATGGTTCACGAGCTGCACGAAGAACTTGCGTTCCAGATCGAGCAGCCACTGCTCATCGACGAGCGAACCGGTTTCGACATCGCCGCCACACATCGATTCGGCGACGCAGCTGGCGATGAAGAAGTCGTGCTGGCTGATGAAACCGCCGTCGCGCATGTTGACGAGCTGGCCCTTGATCGTCGCCACGCCCGTGCGGCCGGCGACCGGAAAGCCCTTCGGTTTCAGCGGCGGGCGGTAGCCGGTCGCGTGCAGCGCGAACGCTTCGCCGATCGCGGTCCACAGCAGCTCATGGCTGTTGAACACGATCGTGTCGCTCGGTAGCAGGTAGCCCATCGCGCGCGCCTCGTGGGCGGAGGTCGCAACCTTGGCCATCGCCGCGTTGGTGAACCAGTTGCGGATGAACGGGAACACGTCCGTCTGGCCGGCCGCCTGCGCGGCCATCGCACCGCGCAGTGCCCCTTCCTTCAAGCCGCCGCCGCCAGGGATCAGGCCGACCCCGACCTCGACCAGGCCGACGTAACTCTCCAGGTTTGCGACGCGTTTTGCCGAATGCAGCGCCAGTTCGCAGCCACCGCCGAGCGCCATGCCGCTCACGGCGGAGACGACCGGCACCTGCGAATACTTGACGCGCATCAGGGCGTCCTGGAATTTCGCGACCTCGGGACCGATCGCTTTCGCGCCGCCCGACATGAAGACGGGCAGCATTGCGTTGAGATCGGCACCGACCGAGAACGGTTCGTCGGGGGACCAGACGACCAGGCCGCGGTATGAGGCCTCCGCCAGATCAATCGCCTTGTGAATGCCCGCCAGCACGCCGGGCCCGATCGCATGCACCTTGGTCTTGATCGAGAAGATCAGCACTTCGCTGGCCAGACCGTGATCGAGCTTCCAGATGCGGCACGAATCGTCTTCGTGCAGCGTCGTGCCCGCGGCGTGCCCGGAGGCAACGCCTGCGCCCGCAATTGAAGCGCGGAAGATCTGCCGAGCGTAGACGGGCAAGTGCGAGCGGCCGACGAACTTGTTCTTCGTCACCGACCACGACCCATCTTTCGTGTGCACGCCTCCCGCTTTCGCCACCGGTCCATCGAACACCCATTTCGGCAACGGCGCCTTCGACAGCGCTTCGCCCTGGTCGATGTCGGCCTGCACCCAATCGGCAATCTGTTTCCATCCGGCCGCCTGCCACGTTTCGAACGGTCCTGTGCTCCAGCCGAATCCCCAGCGCAATGCAAAGTCGACATCGCGCGCGGTGTCGGCGATCGACTCCAGATGCACGGCGATGTAGTGGAACGCGTCGCGGAAGATCGCCCACAGGAACTTGGCCTGTGGGTGATCGGTTTCACGCAGGAGCTTCAGCCGCTCGGCGGCGTCCTTCTTCTTGAGGATGCGCGCGACCAGCTCATCGGCCTTGCCAGCCGACTCGACATAGTCCTGCTTGCGCGGGTCGAGCACCTTGATGACCTTGCCGTCCTTGCGATAAAAGCCCGCCTTGGCCTTCTGGCCCAGCGCGCCCTTGTCCACCAGCGCCTTCAATACCGGCGGAGTGGCGAAGTTGGCCGCGAACGGATCGATCGACGCTGGCAGCGTGTCCTGCATGGTCTTGATCACGTGCGCCATCGTGTCCAGTCCGACCACGTCGGCGGTGCGGAAGGTTGCGCTCTTGGCGCGGCCGAGTTTGGCACCCGTCAGATCGTCGACCACGTCGTACGCGATGCCGTACTTCTCCGCTTCCTTGATCGTCGCCAGCATGCCGAAGATGCCGACGCGATTGGCGATGAAGTTCGGCGTGTCCTTGGCGCGCACCACACCCTTGCCGAGGGTGCTGGTGAGGAAGGTTTCGAGATCGTCGAGGATGGCGGGTTTCGTGGCCGGCGTCGGAATCAGCTCGACCAGATGCATGTAGCGCGGCGGATTGAAGAAGTGCACGCCGCAGAAGCGCGCCTGCAGACCCGCCTCCATCACTTCCGAGAGCTTCGCGATCGGCAACCCCGAGGTGTTCGACGCAAAGATCGCGTTGGGCGCGATGAACGGCGCGACCTTCTTGTACAGGTCGTGCTTCCAGTCCATCCGCTCGGCAATGGCCTCGATCACGACATCGCAACTCTTGAGCAGTTCGAGATGTTCTTCGTAATTGGCGGGTTCGATGTGGACCGCGTCGTCCTTGTTGGCGAGCGGCGCGGGGCTCAGTTTCTTCAGATTCTCGATCGCCTTGAGGGAAATGCCGTTCTTTGGCCCTTCCTTCGCCGGCAGATCAAACAGCACGACCGGCACCTTGGCATTGACGCAATGCGCGGCGATCTGCGCGCCCATCACGCCGGCGCCGAGGACCGCGACTTTTCTGACGATGAAGTTGCTCATTTCCTCTCCATGATCTTGAGCTTCAGAACATTTCCGCCGGCAATTCCATCACGTTCTTCGCGCCGGAGCGCGCCGCGCGGATGTGATACGCGGTTTCGGGCAGCAGGCGCTGGAAGTAAAAGCGCGCGACGCCGAGCTTTGCGACGTAGAAGGGATCGACCCTGTCACCGTCCTCTTTCACCCGCGTCAGCGCAACGCGCGCCATCTTCGCCCAGAAGTACGCGAAGCACAGGTGGCCGATGATGCGCAGGTAGCTCGTCGCCGCCGCGCCCGCCTCGTCCTGGTTGGCGAACGCCTTCATGCCGAGTTCCATCGTCAGCTTGGTCACCTTGTCACCGAGATCCGCGAGCGGCGTGACGAATTCATTCATTTGCGTCGAAGTGCCGTGCTCCTCGACGAACTGCTGCACCAGCGCGCCGAACTTGCGCAGCTTCGCACCATTGTCCATCAGCACCTTGCGGCCGATCAGGTCGAGCGACTGGATGCCGTTGGTGCCCTCATAGATCATGTTGATGCGCGCATCGCGCACCAGCTGCTCCATGCCGTTAGCGGTGATGTAGCCGTGGCCGCCCAGCACCTGCATGCAGTCGGTGGCGCACTGATAGCCATTGTCGGTCAGGAAGGCTTTCACCACCGGCGTCATCAGCGCCATCATGTCAGCGCCGAACTTGCGTTGTTCTTCCTCGGGATGATGCAGTTGCTTGTCGGCCTGCAATGCCACCCAGTACGCGAATGCGCGACCGCCTTCCGCGTACGCGCGCGCGGTGAGCAGCATACGGCGCACGTCCGCGTGCACGATGATCGGGTCGGCCGGCTTGTCGGCCCGCTTCGCGCCGGAGAGCGACCGTCCCTGGATGCGGTCGCGCGCATACGCGACTGCGTTCTGGTACGCGCCCTCGGTGATGCCGAGCCCCTGCACGCCGACGGCGAGCCGCGCGCCGTTCATCATCACGAACATGGCGTTGAGACCCTTGTTCGCCTCGCCGACCAGCCAGCCGGTCGCGCCGTCGAGGATGATCTGGCAGGTCGAGTTGCCGTGGATTCCCATCTTGGTTTCGATGCCGCCGCAGTGCAGCTTGTTGCGCGCGCCGACCTTGGCGTCTGCGCCCTCGCCCTTGGGCACGAATTTCGGCACCACGAAGAGCGAAATCCCTTTCGTCCCCGCCGGCGCATCGGGGAGCCGCGCGAGCACCAGGTGCACGATGTTGTCCGATAGATCGTGCTCCCCGGAAGAGATGAAGACCTTTTCGCCGGAGATCCGGTAGCTGCCGTCGGGCTGCGGCTGCGCCTTCGAGCGCAGCATGCCGAGGTCGGTACCGCAGTGCGGTTCGGTCAGGCACATGGTACCGGTCCACTCGCCCGACGTGAGCTTGGGCAGGTACAGGTTCTTCTGCTCCTCGCTGCCGTGCTTGAGCAGGCACTCGTAGGCGCCGACAGTCAGCCCCGGATACATCGCCCACGACTGATTGGTCGAGTACTGCATTTCGTACAGCGCGATCTGCAGCAGGTGCGGCAGCCCCTGCCCGCCGTATTCATGCTCCGAGGCCAGCCCCTGCCAGTGCGCAGCGCGGAATTGGTCGTAGGCCTCGCGGAAACCCTGCGGCGCTCGCACTTCGTGCGTCTTCGGGTCATAGCTGCAGCCTTCCGCGTCGCCGGACTGGTTGATCGGCAGCAGCACCTCGGCGCAGAACTTGCCAGCTTCCTCGAGCACGTGGTTGATGATGTCGGCGTCGACCTCGTGATGGCGCGGCATCGCCTTGTAGTCGTTGACGGCGCCGAGCACTTCGTGGATCACGAACTGCTGGTCGCGTGCGGGCGGGGTGTAGACAGGCATATGGACTCCTTACGTCCCTCGTGTGCGCGACACTGCGCGTCGCACGTGCACTCGGGGCGGTCTCGTTGGCGAAACGGGTGGGGGGCGGCCCGCCGCCCGTTTCGATTTCAATGGCGGCGAGCCGGGCGCAGCGGCGTCGCGCAGCAGCCGCGCAAGGGCCGTGTGCGCGCGCCTGAAGCTGTCGCCGGCACGCAGCAGGCGGGCGGATTGGTGGAAGGCGAGCATCAGGCCATAGATCTCGAACGCGAGCTGGCGCGCATCGATGTCGTCGCGCAAGTCGCCGTTTTCTCTTGCGGCGTCGATCGCGCGGATCAGCTCCGCGCTCCAGCCGCCGATGATCGCGACCATCGCGTCCTGCAGCGGGCCGGGGCGATCGTCGTATTCGCTCGCCCCGCCGATCATCAGGCAGCCCTGCTCGACCTCGCGCGCCAGCAGTTTCAGCCAATTGGCCAGCAGCGCCTGCAGCCGCGGCAGCCCGCGCGGCCGCCTGACCGCCGGTCGCAGGACTTCGTCGACGAAGCGCAGCGCGTAGTCCTTGAGCACCGCGAGCTGCAGATCCTCGCGTGAGCCAAAGTGCGCGAACACGCCGCTCTTGCTCATCTTCATCTGGTCGGCGAGCGCGCCAATGGTCAGGCTTTCCAGCCCTTCGCGGCGCGCCATCGCGAGCGCGCTCTCAACGATCGCGGCACGCGTGACATCGCCCTTGCGGTTGCGCACGCCGCTTTCGCCGACGCGCACGGCCGGTATCAGGGACTGCAAGAAGGTGGTGACGGACATCCGTGGAGAGTGCTCGCGGCTCGCGAGAAGAATATGACGATCGTTCGATGAATTACGAACGATCGTACTATTTTTTCCGCGCGCATTGCCATCCGCCACACGACTGATTTAGAGGATCGTGCCTATTGGTGCGGCGCGATGCCGGGTGCGGCGAGGGGCCCCGAATTGACCCCGACTGTTTGCGCCCCGCTCACGCGCGGCGGCGAGTCCGGCGTCGTTCCGCCTGGCCGCGGGGCGTCATTGCCGGCGCCGGCGGCGGCGGCGGCGGCGCAAATGCCCACTCGGTGGCGAACACGTCCGCCAGATGCGCGACAAACAGTCGCACCTTGGCGGACAGATGCCGACGACTTGGGTAGACGGCCCATATGTCCAGCGGCGGCCCGCGGAAGTCCGGCAGCACGCGCGTGAGGCGTCCGTCGGCAAGCGCAGCGGCGGCCATGAATTCGGGCTCGAACGAGATTCCCAGTCCGGCGATCGCCGTGCCCAGAGACATCGCGCCGCTGTTGGAGTGAAGCGGACCTTGAACGCGGACGTCGTGACCCTGTCCGGCCGCATCGCGCAATTGCCAGACGCGCGGCGCCGACGAGTAGGCGTAGGTCATGACCGAGTGGCGCGAGAGATCGCCTGGCGTCTCTGGCGTGCCGTGCGCTCTCAAGTATGCGGGCGCAGCGCAGAGCACGAGTTCGGTGGCGCCGAGTTTGCGCGCGACGAGCAGATCGCCGCCGACCGGGCCGATGCGCACGGCGAGGTCGAAGCCTTCCTCGACCAGATCGATCACGCGGTCGGACACGGTGACGTCGAACTTTACCGCCGGATGCGTGGCGACAAAGCGCGCGATCGCCGGCGCCAGTGGCTGCGCAGCGAGGTTGTAGGGACAGGTGATCTTGATCGTTCCATGCGCCTGCGCTGCCGCGCGCGACGCGAGCGACTCGGCCTCGTCCAGGTCGGCAAGCAGCTGCACGCAGCGTTCGTAGAACGCCTGTCCGGTTTCGGTCAGCGACAGTTTGCGCGTGGTGCGATTGAGGAGGCGCGCCTGCAGATGCGCCTCGAGATCGGCCACCAGCCGCGACAGCGACGAGGTCGAGATCTTGGTGCGTTCGGAGGCGCCCACGAAGCTGCCTGCTTCAACGACGCGGGCAAACGCCTGCATGGCGGCATAACGGTCCATGGCGTGATTATCCCGGATTTCGGGATAGATATTCGCTCAGGCGACTATTTATCCCGTCATCAAGGATAACTAATGTACGGCTCCATGGCGCACCGGTGTGCGCCGCCCGACCCCGAACTGAAAGGAGATCTGAAATGAATGACTCGACCTCGACCGCCTACGGCGCCTTTATCCTTCGTATCAGCCTCGGCACGGCGTTCATCGCCCACGCGCTACTCAAGCTGCTCGTCTTTACTCTGCCCGGCACCGCGCAGTTCTTCGGCTCGATCGGCCTGCCTCCGTTCCTCGGCTACGTTGTTTTCGTGGCCGAACTGGTGGGCGGCGTTCTGCTGGCGCTCGGCGTCGGCACGCGCTATGTCGCGGCGGCGCTCGTCCCGATCATGCTCGGCGCGACCTGGGCGCATCTAGGCAATGGCTGGCTCTTCACCAACAGCCAAGGCGGCTGGGAATATCCCGCGTTCTGGACCGCCGCGACCCTGGCACAAGCGCTGCTCGGCGATGGCGCGTTCGCACTGGGCACGAAATTCTTCAGCCGGACCATCGCACTGCAAATGCAGCGCGCGTAGTTGAATGTTCGATGCGACCGCATCCGGCGAGTCAAGCGGAAGCAGCGCGACAAGCTGGCCGGCCGCTTCGACTGGCTGAGCCAGCAAATCGCGGGCAAGGACTACCTGATGGGCAAACAGTTCACGGCCGCCGATGCGTACCTCTTCACGACCGTCAACCGGAGCCAGTGGACCGGCATCGATCCGGCCCGGTGGCCAGTGCTCGAGGCCTACATGAAGCGCGTCGCCGAGCGGCCGAAAGTGCAACAGGCACTGAAGGCCGAAGGTCTGGTTCAATAGCGCCATGACGAGCCAGCCCACGCTGTTTCTGTCCCACGGCTCGCCCATGCACGCGCTGCACGCGGGCCGTGCGGGTGCGGCGTGGGCGGCGCTCGGCGAACGCTTCGGCAAACCGCACGCCGTGCTGATCGCGTCGGCGCACTGGGAAAGCGAGTGGCCGATGCTGACGGCGGGCGCGCGGCCCGAGACGATTCACGATTTCGGCGGCTTTCCCGACGAGCTGTACAAGCTGCGCTACCCGGCGCCCGGCGCACCGGATGTGGCGCAGCGTGCAATTGAACTGCTGAAGGCCTCCGGCGTGTCCGCCAGTGCCAACGGATGCCGCGGTCTCGATCACGGGGCGTGGGTGCCGCTGCGACAGATGTATCCAGCCGCCGACGTGCCGGTCGTGCAGCTTTCAATGCAAACGCGACTGCCGGCGGCGCACAGCCTGCGCGTCGGTCAGCTGCTCGCGCCGCTTGCAAGAGAAGGCGTGCTGATCATCGGCTCGGGACACATGACGCACAACCTGCGCGAGTGGATCGACTTCGCGCGCCGGCACCGGATGCAGGTCAGCGAAACGCCGCCCGCTGCGTACGTCACCGAGTTTCGCGCCTGGGTCGACCGGGCGTTGCGCGACGACGATCCGACCCGCATCGCGCGCTGGGCGGAAGAAGCGCCGCAGGCGCGCCGTGCGCATCCGAGCGATGAGCACTTTCTGCCGCTGCCACTGGCATTCGGCGCGGCGGGACCACAGCCGTTGATTGAACACCTCGATCTCGGTGTCGACAGCGGTGTGCTGGCGATGGATGCCTACGTATTCACGCCGCGCGGGTAAGCGCCGGGATCTCGAACAGCCGCTCGTCCGCAACAGCGATGACCCGATCGCCGTCCTCCCGCGTGATCGAGGCGCCACCGGTGAAATCGCCGAACGCCGGCAGGATGACGAGCCCTTCGCGTATCCAGAAGCAAGGCAGTCGAATGCTCTGGTCGGCGCGCCCGTGAAGACGCACGCACGGATGCAAGTGTCCCGCGATCACGGTGTGACCCGCAACCCGCTGCGGGTGATGGCAGAAGGCCAATTCGCCACAAAGCCACGGCTCGGCCGCGACGCGGATGCCGAGCGCCGCCGGCGGCGCGCCGGCATCGAGATCGTGATTGCCTTCGACCAGCACGAGGTCGAGCGCTGCGTGCTGCCGGCGCCACGCGGACATTGCCGCAATCGTTTCCGGCGCGTGCGACTCGCGCGCATGAAACAGATCGCCGAGAAACACCAGCCGGTGCGGCTGCCGCTGCACGATCAGGCGACTCAGGCGCGTGAGATTGTCGCCAGTGGTTCCCTGCGGAACCGGCACGCCGCGCGCGCGAAACGCCGCGGCCTTGCCGAAGTGCGCGTCCGCGACAATCAGGCAGCGGGCCTCTTCAACGTACGCGGCACGCTGCGCCAGCAAGCGCCAGCGCCCTCCGGCGAGCTGCAACTGCATCACGAGACGGGAACGACCGTGAATCCGCGCGCGCGAAGCAACTCGAGCAACCCATTCGGCCCGAAATAATGCAGCGAACCGACGGCGATCAAATGCAGTTTGCCGTTGGCAGCGAAGCGCTCGATCGCATCGACCATATGCGGGTGGCGACCGTCGATGATCTGCTCGACGACGAAACGCTCCGCAACCCCCTTCGCGCTGCGCATCTTGGTGAGCAGGCGCTCCATCTCGGTGCCGTCGCCTCGTTCCCACGCACTAACGAGGCGCGTTATTTCTTCCTGGTTCGAGCCGTCGTCGATCGATTCCACTGCCTGCTGCAGGTAGGCAAGCTGCAGGGCCTCCGTCGCTGAGTCGAACAGGCGCAACTGCTCCTCGATGCTCTCGATCTCAACGATCGGCTTGCCGGCCTTGCGCGCGAAATCGAACAGGAACGCTTCGGTTGCGTAGGCCGGGCTGAAGCCAAGCCGCGCCGCCTCGAGAACGACCAGGGTGTTGGCAGCCATCCACGGTTTCATCCGCCAGAAGACGTCGGCCGACAGTCCGTCGCGCTTTGCGAGTTCCTCCAGGCGCGAACGCAGCGCCGGCACGCGCGCGTCCAGTCCCGGTGTGCCGCCGGGGTAATAAGCCCACTTCTGCACGAGCGGTGCCACGCGCGCCGCCTCGGACACGTCGGCCTCAACGGCAATGACCTCAGCCTCCCGCAGGCGCGCGAGGTAGTCGGCATTCATCGGGTAGAACTCAGTCTTGCCGACGTGAATCGTGCCGAGCAGATAAACGCGCCGCTCACCCTTGTGCGCCTCCCAGAGGAAGCCGCGCTTCGGAGATTCGCCTGCCGGCGCGCCGGCCGCCGCCGGAGCCGCCGAGACCTGCGCCGGTGCCGAAGACAACCACAGCGCGCACAACGAAAGAACGAGCAGACGAATCAGCACGCGACGCCATTCGGGTAAGAGGCGTCGCATTCTATCGGTGCCGTCGTTTCGGCCCCTGACCACTGCTCCACCGCCACGCGAGTCTGGCTGCGCCGTCGAACGTGCACAGCGGCTCGGTCTTGATCCAGTCGAGTCCGGTGGCGTGGCTCCTGGTCGACGAGGCGTGCGGGCACGCGGCGTGCCGCTGCGCCAGCAAGTCTGCGCTAAGTCGTCGCGACCACGCGCGCCTCGTCCTCGGACAGGGGCGTGCCCGAGCCGCTCGGCAAATGCAGCTGCTTGATGAATCGCACCACGCCGGCATCGTCCCCGTCGCGTTCGGCGTGGTAGGTGCGGCCAAGCATCAGCCGTGCCATTTCCTCGTTCTCCTTCAGCACGTAGCCGATGATTTCGGTCAGGCCGCGCTCGCGCGCGCAGCCTTCAAGCGCCTGCATCAGCGCGTGGCCGAGGCCGCGGCTCTGCCAGGAGTCTTCGACCACCACACCGAATTCGCAGGTCGCCCCGTCGGGGTTGCGCGTATAGCGTGCAATGCCGCGGATTTCTTCCTGCTCGCCAGTCGAGTCGATCGCGACGAACGCCATCTCGCGGTCATAGTCGATCGTGGTGAACCGAATCAGCCGCTCGAGCGTCAGCTCCCGCAACGGCGCGTGGAAGCGCATGTACATGGTCCGCTGTGACAGGCGTGAGATGAAGCGCCTTTCCGCCTGCGCATCCTCGGGCCGGATCGGGCGCAGGAGCACCGTTTCGCCCGATTTCAGGCGCATGGCGCGCATCAATGCCTTCGGGTAGGGGTGGATCGCCAGATGCGAATAGGTCGGGTCCGGCACCAGCGGGCCGTCGCCGAGCACGATGCGCGCATCGAGCGCGACGCAACCATCGGCGTCGGCCAGGAGAGGGTTGATGTCGAGTTCGTGGATGCATGGCAGCTCGCAAGCGAGCTCGCTGACTCTGAGCAGCACGTTGAGCAGCGCGTCCATATCGACCGCCGGCAGACCGCGGAAGCTGTCGAGCATTTTCGCGACGCGCGTGCGTGAGATCAGTTCCTGCGCAAGGAAGCGGTTGAGCGGCGGCAGAGCGACGGCGGAATCGCGGAACACCTCGACCGCGATTCCGCCCATGCCGAACGAGAGCACGGGACCGAAGGTCGGATCGCGCGTCAGACCCACGATCAGTTCCCGCCCGTGCGGTCGCACGATCATCTTTTGCACCAGCACACCGGCGAACTCGGCGTTCGGCGCGCGTTCGACCACGCGTGCGCGGATTGTTTCGAAGCCGTTCTTCACGTCCTGGGGCGAGCGCAGCGACAGCAGCACGCCGCCGACTTCGCTCTTGTGCGTGATGCCAAGCGCGAGCACTTTGAGCGCGACCGGGTATCCGATCTTCTCCGCGAGGGCGACGGCCTCGTCGGCGGATTTCGCCAGCTGCGTGATCGCGGTCTCGATGCCGAAGGCGGAGATCAGGTCCTTCGACTCCTTCTCGTTCAGCAGCGCGCGTCCCGATACCAGCGCACGTTCGACGATGCGGCGCGCTTCGTCGACGTTGAGTTCGAATTCATCGACGCGCGGCGGCGGCACCTGCAGCCGCAACTCGCGATTGCGTACGTACTTCGCCAGATACCCGAAGGCCTCTACGCCGCGTTCCGGACTGATCAGCGCCGGCAAGCCTGCGCTTTCGAACACCGCGCGCCCCTTGGCCGCGTCTTCACTGCCGAGCCACGCGCTGACGACCGGCTTCTCGGAGGCCTGCGCCACCGGAAGCAATGCGTTGGCGGTGTCTTCGGCCTTCAGCCGGATCGTCGGGCAGAAGAGCACGAGCACGCCGTCATTGCCGGGATCGTTGAGCACGATCTGCAGTGCGTTGGCAAAACGCTCGGCGTTCGCATCACCGATGATGTCGACCGGATTGGCGCGCGACCACGTCGACGGCAGCAGCTTGTCGAGGCTCTCGATCGTTTCGGGCGCCAGCTTTGCGAGCGCCACGGCGTTGTCGCTGGTCGCATCGGCCGCGAGCACGCCTGGACCCCCGCCGTTGGTGACGATCGCCAGCCGATTGCCCGGCGCGGGGCGCGGCAGGCGGCCGGCGGCCAGTGTTTCGGCCGCCGCATACATCTGCGTGTACGCGGCCACCCGGATCGCACCGACCCGACGCAACGCGACATCGAAGACCGCGTCATCGCCGACCAATGCGCCGGTGTGGCTCATCGCGGCCTTTGATCCCGTCATGTGGCGACCGACCTTCAGAACGACCACCGGTTTAATGCTTGCGGCAGCACGCACGCTGGACAGGAACGCGCGCGCATCGTGCACCCCTTCAACGTACAACACGATGCTCCGCGTCGCGGCATCAAGGGCAAGGAAGTCGAGGATCTCGGAGAACTCGACATCGGAGCCACCGCCGGTGGACACGACCGACGAGAAGCCGAATCCGGCCGTCCAGGCATAGTCGAGCAGTGCCGCGACTATGGCGCCGGACTGCGACACGAGCGCCACCGAACCCGGGCGCGCCGGCGTGCGCGCAAACGTGGCGTTCAGTCCGATTTCCGGCCGCATCAGACCGAGGCAGTTGGGCCCGAGCATGCGCAGCCCGTGCGCTCGTGCGCGCGACAGCGCCAGTTCCTGCAATTGCTTGCCCTCCGTGCCGATCTCGCCGAAGCCCGCGGATAGCACCAGCACCGCCGGTATGCCGCGCGCGCCGGCATCGTCAATCAGGTCGGGCACGGTGCGTGCCGGGGTCACGATAATCGCCAGGTCCGGCGCCGCCGGCAGCGCCGCCAGCGTCGGGTAGCACCTGTGTTCGCGGATCTGTTCGTACTTTGGATTGACCGGATAGACGTCACCCTTGAAGCCGCCGCCCACGACATTGTCGAAGACGTATTTGCCGAGCGTGTCGTCGCGATTGGTTGCGCCGACCACGGCGACCGAGCGCGGTGCCAGAGCGGCGCGTAGATAGTGAGATGTGAACATCGGCTCTCTCGTTGCGCGGACGTTGCGCCAATACGAACCCCACACTAGCGCGTGCGCAGGGCTACGCCAAGCACTCGCCTAGAGTGACCTCTCCTGTTTGATGCCGATCAATCCCGGGATGCAACGGCTGCGTAGCCTGAACGCTGCGGCGTGGTGCATGAGGCGGCGTGATAGTGCAAAAGAGCGAGGAAATGATGGGGACCGCGTTCACGCGCGAAGAACTGGAGGAGTTGCGCCGGCAATTGGTGCAGTTGCGTGCGCGCATCACCGCGGCGGTCGACGCTCGCCTGCATGGACCGGACGACGACCGCCGCGCCGAGGCCGCGCTACCGCAGCGCGCCGCCGAAACGGACGACGATGGCGCCGCAGAGACCGCGCGTCTGGCCGACCTGGCGCACCTGTCACGCAGTGCCGATGAACTGAAGCGCATCGACGCGGCGCTTGCGCGCATCGCCGACGGCACCTACGGCAGCTGTATCGACTGCGAGGATCCCATCGGCCTGCAGCGCCTGCGCGCCTACCCGTCCGCGCTGCGTTGCGCTTCGTGCCAGGAGCGCTTCGAACGCCGCCCCGGCATGCGCGGCTGACGCGCCGGGCCGGCGGGCGACGCTTCTTTCGCCACCGCGGCGTGCGCGACGCGCAAGGCGGCTCAGCCACAATGTGCAGGTGAACGTCGGGCTGCTCTTTGCCGCGTGCGCGCTGATCTGGGGCACGACATGGCTGGGAATCAAATTCCAGCTCGACGCGCTTGCGCCGGAACCCGGTGTGGCGCTGCGCTTCCTGTGCGCTGCGGTTCTTCTTTCAGGCTACTGCCGCTGGCGCGGCATTGCCATGCGTTTTCCGATGCGCATGCATGCCCTGTTCGCCGTTCAGGGGCTGGCGGGCTTTTGCGTCAGCTACATATTTGTGTATCACGCTGAGCGTTACATCGTGTCGGGCCTGGTCGCAGTCGGCTACGCGGCATCGCCGTTGGCCAACCTCGTGCTGGCGCGCGCCTTGTTCGGCACACCGATGTCCGCTCGCGTTGCGCTGGGCGGCACACTGGGACTGGCGGGCATTGTGCTGATCTTCATGCACGAGTTTGCCCGGCTGTCGCTCGACGAGGCGCTTCCGACCGGCGCCGCGCTGACCATGTCGGCAGTCCTGCTGTCGAGCGTGGCCGGCATGGCGGCGACCCGCTATCACCAGTTCGGCATCCACGGCTGGGCACCGCTCACCTGGGCAATGCTCTACGGTGGCGCGGCCACGGCATCGTTTGCTCTTGGCTCGGGGCACCCGTTCACGATTGCGTGGAGCGCAGCCTTCGTGGCGTCGTTCGCATACCTGGTCGTGGGCGGTTCGATCCTCGCATTTGGCGCGTTCTATGCACTGGTGCATCGAATCGGGGTCGCGCGCGCGGGCTACGTTGGTGTGATGACGCCGGTTGTCGCTTTGATCGTCTCGTCGCTGTTCGAGGGATTTCACTGGACTGCACCGGCGCTGCTCGGCATGGCGCTGGCGGTCGCCGGGAACCTGCTCGCCCTGGCAGGGCCGGCGCCGCGCCCGGTGCGGCCACCAATCTGAAGAAACGCGGCACCCTCGCCCGCGCATTCGATGCGATTTCGCAACCATCGACTGCGATCTTGACCCGGGACTACAAGCGTTTCGCCCCCAGGGAACATAGTGGGTTTGTGCGCGAGCGAGTTGATTGCGGCGCACATTCGGATTCCGGAGGTCGTATGAAGAGACTCTTCGTCGCCTCGCTCGTTGTCCTGGCAGGTGCACTTTCGTCCGCGGCGATGGCGCAGGTCTATATGGGCGCAGCGGTCGGTCAGTCCGACATCAAGATCGACTGCGCCGGAACCACCAGTTGCGACAAGAGGGACACCGGCGCAAAGGTCTACGGTGGCTACATGTTCACGCCGAACTTCGGCGCCGAGGTCGCTTACGCTGATCTGGGTAAGGTGACGGCCACCGGCTCTGACCCCGCTCTGGGCAGCTTCAGCGCAAGTGGCAGAGGTGACGGGTTTGCCTTGTATGGAGTGGCCCTGGCGCCCTATGACAATTTCAGCGTGTTCGCCAAGCTCGGAATCGCCTCGATCAGGGCGAAAGTCGACGTCAGTTCGTCGTTTCTGGGCAGCTCCAGTGATTCAAAGACCCTGACCGACTTCGCCTGGGGCCTCGGTGCCGGGTACGAGTTCACGAAGAACGTCGGCGCACGCCTGGAGTTCGAGCGCTTCCGCATCAAGATCGTGGACGAGAAGAAGGACGTTGACCTGATCTCGATCGGACTCACCTATCGATTCTGAACCGGCTGGCGGATCGATCGCGATTCTGCGGGGCCGCGGCAACCGCCGCGGCTGGGGCTGTCGGTCGGTGCGCTGTGCGATGCAGGCCGCGTCCGTACAATCGCCGGCGTGAAGATCAATGGCATCGCGTATCGGTCGATCTGGCCCGTCGCTCGAAACGGAACGCGCGCCGTTGCGATCATCGATCAGACGCGTTTGCCATTTGAGTTTGCGACCGTCGACCTGACGAGCCTGGCTGCGCTCATCGAGGCGATCGTGTCGATGCGTCTGCGCGGCGCCCCGTTGATCGGGGTCGCGGCGGCTTACGGGATTGCGCTCGCGATGCAGTCCGACGCGTCGGACCACGCGCTGGACACTGCGTATCGGGAGTTGTCGGCGTCACGACCAACGGCGATCAACCTGCGGTGGGCTCTCGATCGCCAGCGGGAACTGCTGGCGCCGGCCACGCCAGGCGATCGCGCGTCGCTGGCGTGGCATGAAGCCGACCGCCTCGCCGACGAGGACGTAGCGCTCAATCGCGCGATCGGCACACACGGCGCGCGACTGATTGCCGATACCCATGCGCGCAGCGGGCGCGCGGTCAACGTGCTGACCCACTGCAACACGGGCTGGATCGCCACCGTTGACTACGGCACCGCCTTGTCCGCGATCTACCAGGCGCACGACGCCGGCACGCCGGTGCACGTATGGGTCGATGAGACGCGACCGCGCAACCAGGGCCTGCTCACGGCGTGGGAGCTGGCCGCGCACGGCGTGCCGCACACGCTGATCGTCGACAACGCCGGCGGCCATCTGATGCAAAAAGGGTGCGTCGATCTGGTGCTCGTCGGCGCCGATCGCGTGAGCGCACGCGGCGACGTGTGCAACAAGATCGGCACCTATCTGAAGGCACTCGCGGCGCGCGACTGCGGGGTGCCCTTCTATGCGGCGGTGCCGTCGCCGACGATCGACTGGACGATCAGCGACGCGTTGCGTGAGATTCCGATCGAGGACCGGTCGGCCGCCGAAGTGCGCAACGTGCGCGGGCGCACAGATCAAGGGGTCGCCACCGTCGAGATTGCGGGTGCGGCGACCCGGGTCGCGAATCCCGCCTTCGATGTCACTCCGGCGCAGCTCGTCACCGGCATCATCACCGAGCGCGGCATCGCAACGCCGGCGCAGCTCGCCCGCCAGTTTCCGGAGCAACGCAACGCTGCATGACCGATCTCGATGACAGTCGCGCACTGCGCGAGGCCGTGATCGACACCGCACGCGCGATGAACGCGGCGGGTATCAACGTGAACAAGTCGGGCAATGTGTCGGCGCGCTGCCGACGCGGGAACGTCCCGGGATTCCTGATCACGCCGACCGGAATTCCCTATGCGCAGCTGACCCCGGACGAGGTGGTGTTCGTCCGGCTCGACAGTGCCGATTGCATCGGCACATGCGCGCCCAGCAGCGAGTGGCGCATTCATCTCGACATCCTGCGCACGCGCCAGGAATTCGGCGCGATCGTGCACACCCACTCGCGCGCGGCGACGGCGCTGGCCATACACGGGCACAGCATGCCCGCTTTCCACTACATGGTCGCGATCGCCGGCGGCAACGTCATCCGCTGCGCGCGATACGCGACCTTCGGCACGCAGGAGCTTTCCGACCGCGCGCTGGAAGCGTTGGCCAATCGCAAAGCCTGCCTTCTCGCGCATCACGGCGTGATCGCCTGCGAAGCTTCGCTGCCGGCAGCACTACGATTGGCGATCGAAGTCGAGAACCTCGCGCACACCTATCTGCTTGCGCGCACGCTGGGCGAGCCCCCCGTACTTTCTGATGAAGAGATGTCGCGGGTCGCCGCCCGTTTTGCCTCCTACGGTCAGGCGCCGAAAGCCTGACCGCGATGCCACCAGCGCTCGCTTGAGACGACTCATGTCGTGTTGCGACGCAGCGCTGCCGCCGGACATGATGATGCCCGGCATTGGCCGCAAGATGTTCGTATCCAATTGCCGCGGGCACAAGCGCGACAAGCAGCACACAAGAGCCCCGGGAAAGACGCCCGGCATCACGGCACAATGGCAGGGGGCGGGCTGTTTAGGGCGTGCCGTCGACCAGGCGGGACCGCAGTTCCGTGACGGCGGCATCGAGGTGCGCGGCGGCTTCCGCGCCCAGAGGTGCGCCGAGTTCAAAGGCGTAGCCGCGGATCGCCAGCACCTGCGCGCGCGGCGACGGCGCGCCGGTCAGGCGCCGATAGCAGTCGAGCACTGTCCCGGGTGACAGCGCATGGGTGGTGAAACTCTCGTCCGCCAGCGCCTGCAAGGGTGAGAAAGCGTATGGCGCCGGCCCGCTCGCGGTGGCGTCGACGAATACGACCTCGCGACGACCGATGAGATCGAGCGCATTCTCGACCTGCAGCTGATACGCGCATTGCACCTCGACGTCGGACAGCTCGAGCGCCGCGATCTTCTCGGCAAGTAGCGGACCGAGCGCGTCGTCGCCGCGGCTTGGATTGCCGATCGCAAGAACGAGGATCGGCCGCACGCCGACGGCAGGTGCCAGAGTCAGCATCGACCGCTCTTCAGGCAACGCTCCGGGACAGTCGGTGGATCGTGTTGCCGGCGGCGTCCTCCAACTCCACGGCGAGCGGCATCCGACCCAGCGCATGCGTGGCGCAGGACAGGCAGGGGTCGAAGGCGCGGATCGCGACTTCGATGTGATTGAGCAGCCCTTCGGTGAGCTTGCGTCCGTCGAGATAGCGCCTTGCCACCTGGCGGATCGCTTCGTTCATCGCCTGGTTGTTGTGCGTGGTCGACACGATCAGGTTCGCGCGTACCACCTGGTCATCCTCGTTGACCCGATAGTGATGGATCAGCGTGCCACGCGGGGCTTCGATCACGCCGACGCCGCGTTCGGCGCGCTCTCCCCGTGCCATCAGCTCGGCGCCGACGATGTCATCGTCGTGCAGCAGCGCCTTGATGCTTTCGGCCGCGAACAGCATCTCGATCATCCGCGCCCAGTGATACGCAAGCGTGGCGTGCACCGGCTGGCTGCCGCCAAAGTCGACGAAGTCGCGCCGTGCCACGTCCGCGAACGGCGTGGCGATGGTGTCGCAGTTCTGCACTCGCGCCAGCGGTCCGACCTTGTACCAGCCGCGCTCTGGGCCAAGACTGCGCAGGTACGGAAACTTCATGTACGACCACGGCCGCACTTCTTCGACGATCGCGTCCCAGTAACGGCGCGTGTCGAAATGATCGAACAGCACCGCGCCGCTCTCGTCGCGTGCGCGCAGCCCGCCGTCGTAGAGATCCAGTGCGCCGTCGGCCGCGACCAGGCTCAGCATGTTCGAGCGGAATGCGCCGAAACTGTTGTACAGGCTGACGTTGGTCAGGTGCAGTTTCTTCGCCAGTTCGACCGCATCGCGCGACCAGGCGATCACCTGATACACATCGGCCCGCAGCGCATCGCGCTCCTCGGGCGTCAGGGACTTGTTCACCCCGCCCGGCACGCTGCCCGTTCCATGGATGCGTTTGCCGGCCGTGTAACGGATCACCTCCTGCCCGTACTTGCGCAGCAGAACACCTTGTTTGGCGATCTCAGGATGCGCCGCGGCAACGCCGACGATGTTTCTCTTCGCTGCGTCCGAATCGAAGCCGAACAGCAGGTCGGGTGACGACAGGTGATAGAAGTGCAGCGCATGCGACTGCAGGATCTGCCCGTAGTGCATCAGTCGGCGGATCTTCTCCGCGGTCGGCGTGAGCTTCGCGCCGACAATCATGTCGAGCGCCTTCGACGCCGCCAGATGGTGGCTGACCGGGCAGATGCCGCAGAGCCGCTGCACCATCACCGGCACTTCCCAGTACGGCCGGCCCTGGATGAACTTCTCGAAGCCGCGGAACTCGACGATGTGCAGCCGCACCTGGTGCACGTGGTCGTCCGCGTCGAGCAGGATCGTGACCTTGCCGTGCCCTTCGACGCGCGACACCGGATCGATCGCGACGCGTCTCAGGTTCTCCGCGTTGCTGGCGGTTTCAAGTTCGAAGCTCATGCCTGCCTCCGAAGTCGCGAAGTCGCTTTCGTCACGGCTTCTCAGTCGTAATGCATCAGCGCGTGGCCCAGCTGGGGCGTACGTCCGGCGAGGAGATCGTTGAGGAATTTCCAGATCGCATCGGCGGACGGCGGGCAGCCCGGCAGGAAGTAGTCGACCTTTACCACCTCGTGCAGCGGATGCACCTTGTCGAGCGGCAGCGGTAGCTCGGAGTCGTTCGGAATCCCGCCCCTTGCCAGCCCCGGCTCAGTCTCGTAGACCTCCTGCAGGCACTGGCCGAGGTCGAGATGATTGCGCTGCGCCGGCAGCCCGCCATTGATCGCACATGCGCCGACAGCAACCAGAATGCGGCAGTTCTTGCGGAACTCACGCAGCACGTGCACGTTCTCCGCGTTGCAGATACCGCCTTCGATGAAGCCGATGTCGCACTTGCCGCAGTGTTTGATATCCGTGAGCGGCGAGCGGTCGAGTTCGATGCGTTCAAGCAACGGGAACAGCCGCTCGTCGATGTCCAGGAACGACATGTGGCAGCCGAAGCAGCCCGCCAGCGAAGTGGTCGCGACCTTAAGCTTTCGATTGGGCGTCATCTACGCTCCGCTGTGCGGCTTGCGATCGAGGGGCCGCGGCGCATCGCGCAGCGCCTGCATGCTGATCGGCTGCGCATCGAAACGACGCTTGCCGATCGGCTGCGCGAAGCCGACGTGCTTCTTCAGGATCACGCCGACCGGGCACACATCGACCGCCTTGTCGGTCACCGCGATATCGGTGTCGGCCAGCCGGCCCGACTCGCTGTTGACGATCAGATGCTTGGTGATGCCGCGGCCCGACAACGCAAAGACGCCCTTGCCATCGACTTCGCTCGAAGCGCGGATGCACAGCTCGCACAGGATGCAGCGGTTGAAATCAAGCACGATGTCCGGATGCGATGCATCGATCGGCCGGTCGGGGAAGAAGTGATCGAACTGCGCCGAAACCATGCCGAGGTCGTAGGCGACTGCCTGCAGCATGCAGTTGCCGCTCTTCTCGCACGACGGACAGAAGTGGTTGCCCTCGACGAACAGCATCTGCGTCAGCAGGCGCCGCTTGGCGTTGATCTCCTCGGTGTTGCTCTCCACCTTCATCCCCGCCTGCGCGGGCAGCGTGCACGACGTCATCCAGTGCCCGTCGACCTTGACGGTGCACAGCTTGCAGCTGCCGTGCGGCTTGAACTCCGGGTGGTAGCACAGGTGCGGAACGTAACGCCCCGCGGCAAGCGCAGCCTGGATCACCGTCTGCCCCGGCGCGAACGGCACCTCCTCGCCGTCGAGCAGGAAGGTCGGGCTCGCTTCGCTCACGTCACTTCTCCGAGATGCGCGCCGGCATCGTCGCGTCCGGTCATCGCTCGCGCGCGGGCGAGTGCGCCGTCCAGATCGAACGCGGGCTCGTAAACCAACGACACCAGCCGCTGCTCGTAGGCCGGCCGAAAACGCCTCACCGTGTCGAGAATCGGGTTGCACGCGGTGTGGCCGAGCCCGCAATGACTGGCGGACTGCAGCAGATGATTCAGTTCGCCGATCTGGTTCAGGTCGTGCTGCGAGCCCTTGCCGGCGGCGAGCTTGTCCATCAGGTTGCGCAGCAGCGCCGTGCCGACGCGGCACGGCGTGCAGAAGCCGCAGCTTTCGTGGGCGAAGAAGTGCGCGAAGTTGCGTGCCACCTCGAACATGTCGCGCGATTCGTCGAACACCATGAACGCACCGGCGGTCGGCAGGTCCTCGAACGCGATGCGGCGTCCGAACTCGCTGGCGTCGATGCAGATGCCCGACGGGCCACTCACCTGAACCGCCTGGGTGAACTCGGCGCCGCAGTCCTGCAGCACCTGCTTCACGGTGACGCCGAACGGATATTCGTACAGGCCGGGGCGTGCGCAGTCGCCCGACACCGACAGGATCTTGGTGCCGGAAGAACGTGGCGTACCGATGCGCGCGTACCAGTCGCCGCCGTTGAACGCGATCAGCGCCGCCGCGCAGAAGGTTTCGACGTTGTTCACCACGGTCGGGAATTTCAAATACCCGCTCGTCACCGGGTACGGCGGCCGGTTGCGCGGAATGCCACGCTTGCCTTCGAGCGATTCGATCAGGGCGGACTCCTCGCCACACACGTAGGCACCCGCGCCCAGATGAATCTCGATCTCGAAGGCGAAGTCCGGCCTCTCGCAGACGCCGGCGCCCAGCAAACCGGTGGCGCGGCGGCGCGCCAGCACGTCCTGCAGCGGCGCCAGCAGGTGGCGATACTCGCCGCGCAGATAAAGAAATCCCTTGCTGGCTCCGACCGCGTAGCCACAGACCGTCATGCCTTCGAACACCAGGTCGGCATAGCGCGCCAGCAGCACGCGATCCTTGAACGTACCGGGCTCGCCTTCATCGGCGTTGCAGACGACGTAGCGCTGCGTCGCGCGCGCATTGCGGCAGGCTTCCCATTTGAGGCCGGTCGAGAAGCCCGCGCCGCCGCGGCCGCGCAGCCGTGATCGCTTGATTTCTTCGATCGTCTCCGTTTGTCCGTGATCGGCGACATCAAGACCCTCGCGCCACGAGCGCTGGTTGAATGCCGCTTCCGTCGCCTCGATCCGGCCGCGCGACATGGCCACGCGGATCGCGTCGCCCGGTTGCAGCGTGCTCGCCAGGATCACGTCCTTGCGGAGGATGTTGTCTTCGATGGCGAACAGTTCGACGGGCCAGTTCTCGATCGGCACCTGATCGCGAATCAATGCGGCAATCTGATCAATACGGCCTTGCGTCAGACGCGCAATCGCCCAGCCGTTGACCAACAGCGCTGGCGCCTGGTCGTTCATGCCGGTGCACGAAGTGGTGTCGATCGACACCAGACCGTCTTCGGAGACCTTGCCGCGCTCGACCCACAGTTGCGAACAAAGCCGTTCGAGCAGCGGCAGGTTTCCCGCCATGCGGTCCGTGATGTTGTCCGAGAACCGGATGCGGTAGCGCCCCGCGGGCTGCAGGTGCAGAAAACTGTAGAAGCCCGCCACACCTTCCACGCGCGCGCGGGGCAGCTTGACCGCCTTGGCGATCTGCGTGATCGCCTCGGGACGGATCCAGCCTTCGGGTTCCTGCGCTTCGCGCAGGATCTGGACGAGGTTGGTCCGCGCCGTGGCGTGGCGCTTCAGTATTGAATCGAGACGGGCGGTGATATCCGACACGGTCGTTGCGGTTCGACGGCACACACCGCATGCTCGCGCCACTGCCCCCGTTACAGGATGACCGAAGTCAAGCGCGCTTGAAGTGGCGACCCGAATCCGTGCGTTTTCGTTGCCGGCTAGCCAAGCCTGGCCAGCACACGTGCAAGTCGCTGGATGCGCGCGTCCGAGCGCTCGCGCTGGTCCGCCGAAAACTGCGGATGCTGGATCGCGCACGCCATCAGCTCGTAGAAGGCCTTGTCGAGCGCCTTGCGCGCAGCGGACAACTGCTGCGCGATTTCCTCGCAGTCGTTGCCCGCTTCGATCATGTTCTGGACGCCGCGGATCTGTCCTTCGGCGCGCTTCAGCCGCAACACCAGTTCGCGCCGAGCTTCCTGTGCGCTTCGTTGTTCGGCCATGGTCAGGCAAGCACTTCCGGCGATACGCGAACACCGAGCCTCTTCAGGATCCATCCCAGCGGGCAGAACTGCGAAAAGCCGTACTGAACCAGATTGGCGCCGACGAACCCGGTGAAAGCCAGCCACCACCTCGATACGAAGATCGGGCTCGCTTCGATGCCGAGCGCGAGCGAAATCAGGATGAACGAACCGGCGAAGATGTGGATGTAGCGGTCAACCGTCATGGCGCTGTTCCTTGAGTTTGCGCGTGGGAGATGGGCGGGACGCGGCGCGCTTCCTTGCGGTAGCTCGCCGCGTAATACAAAACCGGAATCACAACGAGCGTCAGCACCGTCGACACGAAGATGCCGAACAGCAACGAGATCGCCAGACCGTTGAAGATCGGGTCGTCGAGGATGAAAAGCGCACCCAGCATGGCGGACACTGCCGTCAACACGATCGGCTTGGCGCGCGTGGCAGCGGCCTCGATCGTCGCCTGCTGGAAGGCCGCGCCTTCATCGAGCCGCTGGTGAATGAAGTCCACCAGCAGGATCGAGTTGCGCACGATGATGCCGGCGAGCGCGATCATCCCGATCATCGAGGTCGCGGTGAACTGCGCGCCGAGCAGCGCATGTCCCGGCATCACACCGATGATCGTCAGCGGAATCGGCGCCATGATCACCAGCGGCGTCAGGTACGAGCGGAACTGCGCCACCACCAGCAGGTAGATCAGGATCAGGCCGACGCCATAGGCGAGGCCCATGTCGCGGAAGGTCTCGTAGGTGATCTGCCACTCGCCGTCCCACTTCAGGCCGAAAGCGCTGAAACGGTCCGACGGCTGTGCGATCCAGTGTTCGGTGAGCGGCAGCCCGCCCGGCGTCGCCAGCTGGGCGATCGCGCTGCGCATCTCGAACATGCCGTACAGCGGCGAGTCGGTCTTGCCCTTGCCGCCGGCGACATCGGCAACCACGTACACGACCGGCTGCAGGTCCTTGCGGTAGATCACGCGCTCCGCGGGAAGGCTGACCGGACGCACGAGTTCGGCGAGCGCGATCTCGTAGCTCTGACCCTTCTCGTCCTGCCCGCGCAAGCGCAGCTTCAGGATGTCGTCGAGCCGGCCCATCTTTTCCGGCGCCAGCGCCATCCGCACCGGCACCGCGTACTTGCTCGAACCGTCGTGCAGCGGCGTGATGTCCTCGCCGGCGAGCGCGAGCCGCGCGGTACGCACGACATCCGCAACCGGAATGCCATACAACGCAGCCATGGCGGCATCGACGCGCAATTGGATGCGCGACGACTCGTCGAGCGTGCTGTCGTCAATCGCGACGATGTCGGGCGTGGCCTCGAACACCGCGCGCACCTGCTTCGCAAGCTTGATCTGCGCGTCGTAGTCGGGCCCGTAGATCTCGGCCACGATCGGACTGAGCACCGGCGGGCCGGGCGGCACCTCGACCACCTTGAGGTCGGCGCCGTTGCGCTGGGCGATCGCCTGCAACGCGGGCAGCACGCTCTGCGCGATGTCATGGCTCTTGCGGTCGCGATGATGCCGGTCGACCAGATTCACCTGCAGGTCGCCGACCTCGCCGCCGGAGCGCAGGTAGTACTGCCGCACCAGGCCATTGAAGTTGATCGGCGCGGCAAGGCCCGCGTACACCTGCACGCTCGTGACCTCCGGCAGCCTGGCGACGGCCGCCGCCAGTTCGCGCAGTACGCCGGCGGTGCGCTCGACCGCCGTACCGGTCGGCATGTCGACCACGACCTGGAACTCGCTCTTGTTGTCGAACGGCAGCATCTTCAGCACCACGAGCTTCAGCGGCGCCAGCGCCAAGGAGAGCGCGATCGCGACGGCGATGCCAAGCCACAGCTTGCGGCGATTCGGCCTGCCCGCTTCGCCCCGCAGGAAAGGCGTCATCACTCGCGTGAAAAAGCGCGCGAGCCGCTGTGACAGCTTGTCTGCGCTCGCCGGCGCGTGCCCGCCCGCGTGCCCATGAAGGAGCCGCAGCGCGAGCCACGGGGTGATCACGAATGCGATCGCCAGCGACAGCAGCATCCCCATGGACGAGTTGATCGGGATCGGCGCCATGTACGGCCCCATGAGTCCAGAGACGAACGCCATCGGCAGCAGCGCCGCGATCACGGTCAGGGTGGCGAGGATGGTCGGGCCGCCGACCTCGTCGACCGCGCGTGGAATCATTTCGGTCGGCGGCGCGTGGTCGAACGCGGAACGACGGTGAATATTCTCGACGACCACGATCGCGTCATCGACCAGGATGCCGATCGAGAAGATCAGCGCGAAAAGCGACACCCGGTTCAGCGTGAAGCCCCACGCCCACGACGCGAACAGTGTGGCCGCCAGCGTCAGCACCACGGCAACGCCGACGATCACCGCCTCGCGCCGCCCGAGCGCGGCCCACACCAGCGCGACCACCGAAAGCGTGGCGAAGACGAGCTTCTGGATCAGTTTGTTGGCCTTGTCGCGCGCCGTTTCCCCATAGTTGCGCGTCAGCGCAATCTGCGTGTCGGCGGGAATCACCTTGCCCTTCAGTTGCTCGACGCGCGCCAGTAGCGCATCGGCCACGGTGGCCGCGTTCTCGCCCGCCTTCTTGGAGATCGAAATCGTCACCGCCGGCGATTCGACGTATTGCTTCACTCCATTCGTCGTGACGTTTTCGCCGTGCCAGACAAAGCGCATCGGCGTGTCGGCGCCTGCGGTCACGCGTGCGACATCGGACAGATACACGGGGCGACGCTCGTACACGCCGACCACGATCTGCGCCACATCGCGCGCCGAGGCGAAGTAATCGCCGGTCCGTACATCGACCGTGCGGTTGCCGCTGACGAGGCTTCCCGCCGGCGCCGCCGCGTTGGTCGCGCGCAAGGCGCGCTCGATGTCGGTAACGGTGATGCGGTGCGCGGCAAGACGTTCTGGATCAAGCGTGACGCGCACCACCTGATCGGGCCCGCCGAGTGTCTGCACCTCGCGCGTGCCGGCCACGCGTTTGAGTTCGATCTCCAATGCGTGCGCAACGCGCTGCAGGTCTTCCGCCGTTGTCTCCTGGCGCGTGCTGTGCAGCGTCAGCGTGACGATGGGCACGTCGTCGATGCCCTTGGGCTTGACGATCGGATCGGCCACGCCCAGATGCTTGGGCAGCCAGTCGCTGTTGGCCATCAGCGTGTCGTGCAGACGCACCAGCGATGCAATGCGGTCCTCGCCGACCTTGAACTGGATGGTGAGGATCGCCATGCCCGGCCGTGTGACCGAGAAGACGTGTTCGATGCCCGTGATCTGCGAGATCACCTGCTCGGCCGGCACGGTGACGAGGTTGTGCACGTCCTCGCTGCCCGCGCCGGGGAACGGGATCAGCACGTTGGCCATGGTGACGTTGATCTGCGGCTCCTCCTCCTTCGGCGTCATCAGCACCGCGAACACGCCGAGCAACAGCGCCACCAGCGCCAGCAGCGGCGTGAGCTGCGAGGTCAGAAACGCGCGCGCGACCCGGCCGGAGATGCCGAGCTTCTCGCCGGCAACGGACGCGGTGCTCATCGCGGGGCCAGCAGCGGATTCATTTGCACACGCTCGCCGGCCGCCAGGCCCGCAAGCACCTCGACCTCACCGCCGTCGACCGGATCGCCGACGCGGATCTGCCGCAACTGCGGCCTGCCGTCGGCGCCGATCACGTAGGCGGCCGTCAGTTCCCCGCGGTGGATCACTGCGTCGGCCGGCATCACGAGTTTGTCTGCCTTCCCAGTCGGCAACAGGATCTTGGCGGCCGTGCCCGGGACCACGCCGGCCGGAAGCGTGCCCGGCAGATCGGCGCGCACCTGTGTCGCCAGCAGCCGTGCATCCGCCGCCGGCAGCACAGTGACCCGAGTCGCCGCGATCACCTGGTTCAACGTCGGCAGCACCACATCGGCGCGGTCAGCGCTCGCGACGCGCGCCAGCGCGAACTGCGGCACGCTGCCCACCGCACGCAATGCCCCGGGGTCGTGCACGTCGAGCATCGGCTTGCCTGGCGTGGCCAGTTCTCCAAGCTCCATCAGCCGGCGTGTGACCACGCCATCGATCGGGGAGCGCACTTCAGCAAAACTGCGCGACGTCGTGGCCTGCACGCTGCCGGCGCGCGCCGCTTCGACTGCTGCCTGCGCGCTCTTGAGATCGGCATCGGCCTTGTCGAGCGCGGACTGGCTGACGAAGTTCTGCTTGACGAGACTCTGCGTGCGGTCAAAGGCGACTTTCGCCTGCGCCAGCGTGGCCTCGGCCTGCGCCACGTTGGCCCGCTGTGCGGCAACCTGCGCGTCTGTCTCGCGCGTGTCGATGCGTGCCAGCAACTGGCCACGCTTGACCCGATCGCCGGCATCGACCAAGAACTGCGTCACGGTGCCGGCGATCTGCGCCGACACCGTCGCCTGCCGTACCGACTCGATCACCGCGTCGGCCGCGTAAACGTCGGCCACCGCGCGCCGTTGCACCACCGCGGTGCTCGCGCGCTGGGCCACCGCAGGGTCGTCTTCCGGCGCCGTCGCGCTCTTTTGCTGCGCGCCGAGCCATCGGGCACCGAGCACGGCCATGGTCACCGACACGGCAGCGGCCGCGAATACGAGCTTGCGTTGCATGTGGGTCATCCGCTTTGGAGAGTCCTCAACTAGACAAACGATACCCCATGGGGTATCAGGCAGGTTGGTCCGAAGCAGCTTCTGTGATGCACCTCACATGACTCGGTCGCACCCTCAAACGGCCGCGAGCACGCGCTGCAGCCGGCGCTTCACCTCCGCAGCCAGCGGAGCGATCTCGGGCCGGTCAACCAGTTGCAGCACCGCGTCCGGGTCCATGAACTCGACCTGCACTTGGCCTGATTCGTCCTGCCGCACCACGACGTTGCACGGAAGCAGCAGTCCGATCGACGGCTCCGCGGTCAGCGCGCGGTGCGCGAACGGCGGATTGCACGCACCGAGGATCTTGTACGGCGGCATGTCGTGGCTGAGCTTCTTCTTCAACGTCGCCTGCACATCGATTTCGGTCAGCACGCCGAAGCCTTCCTTTGCCAGTTCCTGCGTGACGCGCTGCACCGCCGCATCGAAGCCGAGGGCAACGGTCTTGCCGAATCCGTATTTCGTGTCCATGACCACCCTCCACCTGCCCGCGTCCCGGCATGTGCCGCGAATGGTTAAATTTTGGCAGGGTGCACCCTAG
>Ga0209048_10000694_pt1 | contig 35611 bp, 29 predicted proteins | sample FrelakmetCRP12CR_FD_187146 | JGI IMG/M metagenome (GOLD analysis project Ga0209048, IMG submission 187146) | Freshwater lake sediment microbial communities from the University of Notre Dame, USA, for methane emissions studies - CRP12 CR (SPAdes)... | ecosystem: Environmental > Aquatic >...
AACGCACCGGAAAACCAAGAAATGAGTGTCCAGTTAACGCTGAGACTTTCCGACACTTGTGTCAAAAAAGTGTTCAGCGAACGCTGAGACTTACCCCTTTAGACTTCGCCGCGCCACCCAAGGCGCCGAACGCTGCGACCGCCGTAACCTCCGGGCTGTAAAGTGCCGCGACGCGCTTTGCCCGAGGGAGGACTTCCATGAGCAGGTCGCGCCCCTTGAGGCCTGTCTCGGCGCCCATCAGCGACTGCCCGGTAACGTTCCCACCCGGCCGGGACAGGCTCTACACGAATCCAGCGCTGCCGGGATTGCCGAGACTTACCATAACGATCGGAATGGTGTTCGTCACCTCCTGCGTCGCGCGGGTGGTCGCGGTACCCGAGGCCACGATGACATCCACCCCGAGCGCGACCAGCTCCGCTGCGACTTTGCGGAATCGTTCGGGCTGTGCCACCGCGCGAACCTCGATGGCTACGTTCCGGCCTTGCGCATAGCCGAGTTCGCGCAAGCGCTGACGCAACACGTCGACAAGGGCAGGCGAGCTACTCGTGATGACCCCGATCCTGGCGACCCGAGGCTGCTGGGCGTCCGCAGAAAGCCATACTCATACTACAAGGACGAGCAATAGGACTGCGGCTCGGGTGAGTCCAATGATTTCCCGGGTCATGATCGTTTTTGCCGGAGCCCGCGCGTTGCCGATACTTCGGGTGCCTTCGACTCCTTACTGTCACGACTTACGTCGCATGTCTGCCCAACCACTAGTACGGATTCGCGATCGGCAGTTCTTCCGCCGGATACAGCGAAATGATCTTCGGCCCCGACGGCGTGAGGATGACCTCTTCCTCGATGCGCGCAGCGGAAATGCCGTCGCTCGCCGGGCAATAGGTTTCGACCGCGAACACCATGCCGACCTTGAGCTCGATGGGCTCCTTCAGCGAGTTCAAGCGTGAGATCAGCGGCCGCTCGTGCAGCCCCAACCCGAGCCCGTGGCAGAAATTGAGTCCGAACGCTTCCATCTCGCTGGCGAAGCCGATGTCCTTCGCCGTGGGCAGCGAGCGCGCGATCTTGTCGGAGCTCACGCCCGGCTTGAGCAGGGCGATGCTGCGATCCATCCACTCGCGCGCCTTCTGGTACGCGGTGCGCTGCGACGACGTCGCGCGGCCGACGTTGAAAGTCCGGTAGTAGCAGGTGCGATAGCCCATGAACGACTGGATGATGTCGAAGAACGCCTGGTCGCCGGGGCGGATCAGGCGATCGGTGAAGTTGTGCGGGTGGGGCGAGCAGCGCTCGCCCGAGATCGCGTTGATCGCCTCGACGCAGTCGGAACCCATGCCGTAGAGCCGGCCGGTGGCGAGCGCCACGATCTCGCTCTCCTTGACGCCCGGCTTGAGCGCTTCGGCGATGTCCTGGTAGACGCCGTCGACCATCGCTGCCGCCATGTTGAGCAGCGTGAGTTCGTCGATGTTCTTGACCTCGCGCGCCTGCAGCAGCACCTGCTGCCCGTCGCGCACTTCGATGCCCAGTTTCTGCAACTCGAACAGCATCGGCGGCTCGACGACGTCGAGGCCGAGCGGCAGGTTGCCGACACCCTCGGCTTCGAGGATCGACTTGATCTCGCGCGCCGCGTCGCGGAAGAGCGTGATGTCGCCGCCGACCGCGCCGCGCAGGCCGAGCAGGCCGGCGCGGCAGTGATCGTGGTGCAGCCACGGCGCGTGCAGGCGATGGTGCTTTGCGGCAGAACCGAAATCCCAGAGGTAAGGGTCGCCGTTGCCGGTGAGCAGCGAGTAGCGCGTGAGCTTGTCGCGCGCCCACTCGCCGATGACGGTGCTGGTGGTGTAGCGGATGTTGTGCTGGTCGAAGCAAAGCAGCGCGCCCAGACCCGAGCTCGCCAGTGCGGCGCGCGTGCGCGCCAGCCGGTAGTCGTGCAGGCGGCGGAAATTGATCCGTTCCTCGAAGTCGACCTGGGTGTGCCCGGGCGATGGCAGCGGACGATCCCAGCGATGGTGGGGATCGATGTCGTCGGGCCGGACGATCTTCGGTTCGCTCGGTTTCTTCTTGGCCATTGCTCAGTCCCGGCGGCGCCGCTCAGCGCTTCGCGAAAGCCTTGTCGTAATAGGAGAGATCGACGTATTTCAGCGGGTCGGTCAGCGTCTTCTGCGGCGCGCCGAATTTGCTGCGCAGTTGCAGCACGGTGCGAATGCCTTCGATGTCGAGCGCGGCGTCGCGCGTGACCCCGCCCTGGTCGGCGACCAGGAGATCGTATGATTTCCTGGCCAGCGCGGGCGTCATGTCGCGGATGTTGGCGACGAGCAGCGCCTCCACGAGTTCGCGATTGGCGCGGTCGTAGATCCAGTCCACCCCGGCGCGGTACCCGCGCATGAACCCGAGCAGCGCCGGTTCGTTCGCCTTCGCCCACGAGCGGCGAGCCACTCCGACCGTGCCTTCATACGCACCGAGCGATTCACCGGTCGCGAGCTGGTTGAAGCCGCGCTCGCGGACGAGCAGCTCGAAAGGCGTGCGCAACAGCGTCGCATCGTGCTTGCCGGCGATCAGGTCGCGATACCGGTTGGCGGTGCCACCGGCGCGCACATAGGTCACGTCGGCGTCCGTGAGTCCGTTGCGCGCGAGCAGTTCGCGCACCATGAACGCATAGCCCGTGGTCATCGCGTCGACCGACACCGTCTTGCCCTTGAGCTCGGCAAAACTCTTCACGCCCGGCGCAGCGACAATCGACGCGAAGCCATTGTCGCCGCCGAGAAACGCGAACAGGTCGGGATTGTCGGCGATTTTCGCTTCGCCCTGCCCCTCCTGGTAGGCGACGACGTTGTCCATCCCCCCAAGCGCTATGTCGAACTTGCCGTCGAGCAGCGCTGTGATCATGAACACCGACGTCGGCGTGTAGGCAAGCTGGACGGCCACGCCGTTGGCCTCGAAGAAACCCTGCCGCTGCCCGGCCCACACCGGCAGGTTCCACCCGCCATCGAAGGCGATGACGCGCAGTGGCGTTTGCGCGTGCGCGACAGCACTCGTCAGCAATGCCCCCAGTGCCAGCGCCATCGCGCGCAAGATCATGACCTCCTCCTTGGACACCCGCCTGGTTGGATTGCCAGCCCGCAGAAGCTGACCAGGATGCCGGCGCACCCCTGATGGAATTAGATCACATCGACGCGCCGCTCGCGCGTTTGCCGGACACGGGTCAGGCGGGAGTCGCGGGGCGGGGCCGCACGTGCGGCAGGACGCGCTCGGCCCGCGGTGGCTGCGCGACCAGCCCGGCGATGATCGAGTCGACCAGGCTCGGCGCGCTCTTTGCAAGGTCGTAGGCGCGCGGGTCGAGGACCCATTCGCGCATCAGCCCCGACATGCACGCGTGCAGCAGCTGCGTGGCGAGCGCGGTGTCGGTAGCGGCAGGGATCTGGTCCAGGGCCGCCGCCTGGCGCACCAGTTTGTCGACCTGAACCAGGCACGCGGAGCGCTCGCGATCGCGGCAACCTGCGGCCGCGCTCAACTCACCGCACATCTCGGTCTTGTGGAACAGGACCTCGAACACCGCCTGCGTTCGGGTATCGTTGGCCAGGTGCTGCAATGCCCCGATCATCAGGCGTCGCAACGAACCCAGTGGGTCACTGCAATGCTCGCCGCTGGCCGCGTCGAACATGGCATCGAGCGGGAGCGTCGCGCGCTCGCACATGGCAGCGAACAGCGCCGCCTTGTCCTTGAAGTGCCAGTAGACCGCGCCGCGCGTGACGCCTGCGGCCTTGGCGACTTCGGCCAGGGACGTGCGCGTCACACCGTGCTCGCGGAAAACCCGCTGCGCCGCGTCGAGCAGGTGCTCGCGAGTGACCGCGGCGGCCTCCTTGGTCCTGCGAACCATATGCGCCGTTGTCCTGCGTTGGACGACTGTTTATCGACGGTACTTTACAAACATTCGTGATTGTATGTAATATCCGGCCTACGCGCAAGATGCGTCGCAGCGTCGGCGCCGCGTTCCCTCCCAGGAGTCGCCGATGGCTTTCCCTTCGACAGTACCCCCCGTGTCGCGGCACCTTTCAATGTTGGCTGCCGGCTTGCTGGTCGTCGCCTGCGGCAAGTCGCAGGGGCCCGGCGGCTTCGCCATGCCGCCCGCCGAGGTCACCACGGTCACGGTGGCCGCCAAGGACTTTCCGGTGGCCTTCGAGCACGTCGCGCAGACGCAGGGCTCCAAGGACGTCGAGGTGCGCGCCCGCGTCACCGGCATCGTCGAGAAGCGGCTCTATCAGGAAGGCCTGCCGGTCAAGGCCGGCCAGACGCTGTTCACCATCGATCCCAAGCTCTACGCCGCGCAGGTCGCCGCCGCGCAGGCGGATCTGGCGCGCGCACAGGCGCAAAAGGCCCAGGCGGATCGCGAACGGGCGCGCCTCGCGCCGCTCGCCGAGCGCAAGGCCATCGGCCAGAAGGAGGCCGACGACGCGGCATCGAACGCCGATTTCGCCGCCGCCGCGGTGCAGGCCGCCCAGGCAAAGCTCGACGAGCTCAAGATCAACCTCGGCTACACGCGCGTGGTCGCGCCGATTTCCGGGCTGTCCAGTCGAGCCATGAAGTCGGAAGGCAGCCTCGCCACCGCCAACGACACGCTGCTCACGGTCATTTCGCAGACCGATCCGATGTGGATCGCCTTCAACATCTCCGAAAACGAACAGCTGCGGCTCGCGCGCGCGGTCGCCGCGGGGCAGCTCGTCCTGCCGAAGGACAACGGCTACGAGGTCACCGTCAAACTCAGCGACGGGTCGGCCTTGCCGCGCCGCGGCCGCATCAACTTCTCCGACACCCGCGTGAACCCGGCCACCGGCACCTATGAAATGCGCGCCGACGTCGCCAACGCCGATGCCGCGCTGAAGCCCGGGCAATTCGTCCGCGTGGTGCTGCGCGGCGCGCAGCGCAAGAATGCGCTCGCCGTGCCGCAGATCGCGGTGCTCGACGGCCCGCAGGGCAAGTTCGTGTACGTCGTCGGCAAGGACAAGGACGGCAAGGACATCGCGCAGCAGCGCAGCGTCGTGGTGGGCGACTGGGTCGACGCCGACGGCAGCAACCTCTGGCAGATCGAGTCCGGGCTCAAGCCCGGCGACGTCGTCATCGTCGACGGCATCGCGCGCCTGCAACCCGGGGGCGCGATCAAGCTCGCCGGCGCCGCGCCGCCAGCCGGCGCCGTTCCGGGCGCCCCGCCCGCCGCCGCCAAATAGGCGCGAGGACAACCCACCCATGTTCTCCCGCTTCTTCATCGATCGCCCGATATTCGCGATCGTCATCTCGACCTTCCTGATCCTCGCCGGGCTGGCGGCGATGCGTTCGCTGCCGATCGCGCAATACCCGGAGATCGCCCCGCCGGTGGTGACCGTCCAGGCGCTGTACCCGGGCGCGTCGGCGACGACGCTGGAGCAGACCGTCGCCTCGCCCCTGGAGAACGCGATCAACGGCGTGCCGGGCATGATCTACATGGGCTCGTCGTCGCAGTCCAACGGCACGGTGCAGATCCAGGTGACCTTCGAGATCGGCACCAACGTCGACATCGCCGCGGTCAACGTCAACAACCGCGTCAAGCAGGTCGAGCCGCGGCTGCCCGAGGAAGTGCGACGGCAGGGCGTGACCGTCGAGCGCGGCAGCTCGGCGTTCCTGCAGGTGCTCGCGTTCTATGCGCCCGACGGCCGCTACGACGACCTGTTCACGTCCAACTACGTCACCCTCAACGTGCTCGACCAGCTGAAGAGGCTGCCGGGAACGACCAATGTGCAGATCTTCGGCGCCAAGGATTACGCGATGCGCATCTGGCTCAAGCCGGATCGCCTCGCCCAGCTCAAGCTGACCCCCGCCGACGTCATCGGCGCGCTCAACGAGCAGAACGCGCAGTTCGCCGCCGGCAAGATCGGCCAGTCGCCGATCGGGCAGAAGCAGGACCTGGTCTACACCATCACCACGCTCGGGCGCCTCACCGACCCCAAGCAGTTCGAGCAGATCATCGTCCGCGCCAACGCCGACGGCTCGATCGTGCGGCTCGCCGACGTCGCGCGCGTCGAGCTCGGTTCCCGCGATTACGAATTCCTGGGCCGCTACAACGACCATCCGGCGACGCTGGTGGGCATCTTCCTCGCACCGGGCGCCAACGCGCTCGAAGTCGCCAGGACGGTGCGGGCGAAGACGACCGAGCTGGCGCAGCGCTTTCCCGAAGGATTGACCTACGCGGTTCCCTACGACACGACGCGCTTCGTCGAGGTGTCGATTCGCGAGGTGGTGAAGACGCTCGCCGAGGCGATGCTGCTGGTGTTCCTGGTGGTGTACCTGTTCCTGCAGAGCTGGCGCGCCGCGATCATTCCCTTCGCCGCGGTGCCGGTGTCGCTCATCGGCACCTTCGCCGGCATCTACCTGCTCGGCTATTCGATCAACACGCTGACCCTCTTCGGCATGGTGCTGGCGATCGGCATCGTCGTCGACGACGCGATCGTCGTGCTCGAGAACGTCGAGCGGATCATGCGCGAGGAAGGCCTGGCGCCGCGCGAGGCGGCGATCAAGGCGATGCGCGAAGTCACCAGCCCGATCATCGCCATCGTGCTCACCCTGACCGCGGTGTTCGTGCCGATCGCCTTTCTGGGCGGGTTGACCGGCGAGCTGTATCGGCAATTCGCGGTGACGATCTCGATTTCGGTGGTGATCTCGGGCCTGGTCGCGCTGACCCTCTCACCGGCGCTGTGCGCGATGATCCTGCAGCCGCACGAGCCGCCCAACCGGTACTTCGCGGCGTTCAACAACTGGTTCACGCGCGTCACCGCGCGCTATACCGACGGCGTGGTGTGGATGCTGCGTCGCGGCGTGTTCGGCGTCGCCATCTTCCTGTGCATGGTCGCCGCGACCATCGGGCTTTGGCGCATCACCCCCGGCAGTCTGGTGCCCGACGAGGACCAGGGTTTCTACATCGGCGCGGTGATCCTGCCCGACGGCGCGACGCTCGAGCGCACGTTCAAGGTCGTCCAGCAGGTCGAGGGCGCCATCCGCTCCAATCCCAACAACCAGGACATCGTCTCCTTCACCGGCTTCGACTTCATCGGCGGCGGCTTCCGCAACAACGCCGCCACCATCTTCGTCACGCAGAAGCCGTGGGACGAGCGCACCGTCACCGCGGCGCAGCTGGTGGGCGAGCTCTACGGCAAGACCGCGGGCCTCAAGGAAGCGCTGGTGCTGGCTTTCAATCCGCCGGCGATCTTCGGGCTGGGCACCGCGGGCGGCTTCGAGTTCTACATCCAGAACCGCGGCGAGGGCGGCGCCAAGCGCCTGTCCGAAGTCACCCAGGCGTTCCTCGCCAAGACCCGTGGCGACCCGCAACTCGGGTATGTGCAGACGCTGTGGCGGGCGACCGTGCCGCAACTCGCGGTCGAGGTCGATCGCGAAAAGGCGAAGACGCTCAACGTGCCCATCTCCGATGTCTACAACGCGTTGAGCGCCACACTGGGCAACTACTACGTCAACGACTTCACCAAGTCCGGCCGCGCCTGGCAGGTGCTGATGGCGGCGGAGCCGCAGTACCGCAGCCGACCCGACGACATCGGCGCCATCTTCGTGCGCTCGACCAAGGGCGAGATGATCCCGCTGTCCTCGCTCGCCACCGTGACCTATTCGTCGGGACCGGACGCGCTGGATCGCTTCAACAACCTGCCGGCGGTCAAGCTGCTCGGCTCGGGCGCGCCCGGGGTGAGCTCGGGCGAGGCGATCGCCCGCATGGAACAGCTCGCCAGGGAGGTGCTGCCGGCGGATTTCAGCTACGACTGGGGCGGCACCTCGTACCAGGAGAAGAAGTCGAGCGGGGCGTCGACCTTCGCGCTCGGACTGGCCGTGGTCATGGTGTTCCTGATCCTCGCCGCGCAGTACGAGAAGCTGTCGCTGCCGCTGTCGGTGCTGCTGGCGCTGCCTTTCGGCACCTTCGGCGCGCTCGCCGCGACCTGGCTGCGCGGCATGACCAACGACGTCTACTTCCAGATCGGCCTGGTGACGCTGCTGGGGCTGGCTGCCAAGAACGCGATCCTGATCGTCGAATTCGCGGTGCTCAAGAATCACGAGGGCTTGTCGCCGTCGGCCGCGGCGATCGAGGCCGCGCGGCTGCGTTTCCGGCCGATCCTGATGACTTCGCTGGCCTTCATCCTCGGCGTATTGCCGCTGGCGATCTCCGTGGGCGCCGGCGCCGGCGCGCGCCGTGCGACCGGCACCGGGGTCATGGGCGGCATGATCGCGGCGACCTTCCTCGCCGTGTTCTTCGTGCCGCTGTTCTATCGCGTGATCGTCGAGCGGCGCCTGATCGAGCGGCGCAGCCACGACGAATTGCTCGGCGAGGTCAGGCACCTGCGCACGGTGAGCCACGAGCCGCCGCACACGCCCGGCCATCCGCCGAACGTCAAGCCCGGAGACGAACTTGCGTAAACTCAGCCTGGCGATCATCCTCGCGGCCGGTGTCGCCGCCTGCACCACCACGCCGACCGCGCCGCCGGCGCTCGACCTGCCGCCGGCGAGCGCCAACGATCCCGCGTTCGAACGCTGGTGGCTGGCGTTCGGCGACCCGACGCTGAGCGCGCTCATCGACGAGGCGCTCGCCAACAACCTGAACCTGGCGGCCGCCGTGGCGCGAGTAGACGCGGCGCGCGCGCAATACAAGATCGTCGCCTTCGACCAATCGCCCGAACTGGACGTCGTCGCCAATGCGGGTCGCAATCGGCAGACCGCGCTGGGCAGCTTCCCGCTGCCTCCCGGAAGCCCGCTGACCACCAACGATTTCCTGGTCGGCCTGAGGGCCTCGTACGAGGTCGATCTGTGGGGCAAGTACCGGACCGCGACGCAGGCGGCGCAGAACGATCTTTTTGCCTCCGAGTACGCGCGCGAAACGGTGCGCACCGTCGTCGCCGCCGAAGTCGCGCGCGCCTACTTTCGCCTGCTTGCCGCCGACGCGGAGCTCGCCTTGCTGCGCGACACGCTCGAGTCGCGCACCCAAACCGTTGCCTTGCAGCAAGACCGCTACCAGGCCGGCGTGATCGGCGACTTCGACCTCAACACCGCCGAGGCCGAGCGGGCCGCCGTCGCGGCGGACGTCGCGCTGGCGATACGCGTCGTCGCCGAGAACGAGTCGGCGCTGGCGGTGCTGATCGGCCGCTCACCGCGCCAAGTCTACGCGCCGAAGTTCACGCGCGACGCGCAAATGGTCCGGCTCATGCAGGTGCCGACGCTGCCTGCCGGTCTGCCCTCCGACCTGCTGGCGCGCCGGCCCGACATCCGCGATGCCGAGCAGCAACTCGTCGCGGCCAACCAGCGCATCGACGTCGCCCGCGCGGACTATTTCCCGCAACTTTCGCTCACCGGCTCATACGGCAGCGAATCGAACGTGCTCAAGAGCCTGTTCAGCGGGCCGGCGATGATCTGGGGCATCGGCGCCGGCCTGCTGCAGCCGCTGTTGGGACTGCAGCTCATCGACGCCAACGTCGACCTCAAGACCGCACAGCGCGACGGCTCGGTAATCGCCTATCGGCAAACCGTGCAGGCCGCGTTCCGCGATGCGCACGATGCGCTGATCGCCAACCAGACGACGCGCGAAGCGCTGGCCGCACTGCGCCAACGCACGGACAAGCTGCAGAAGTCGCTGGAACTCGCCGACCTGCGCTACCGTTCCGGCTATTCGCCGTATCTCGAAGTGCTCGACGTCCAGCGCCAGCTGCTGCAGGCGCAGACGCTGCAGATTCTGGCGGCGCGCAACGTGCGTCTCGCGGTGGTCGACGTAGCCAAGGCGCTCGGCGGCGGCTGGGACTACAAGACTGCGGTCGCGGGGCCCTGAACGCATTGCCCGGCGCGCCGCAGCACCCGCGCAGCCCCGCCTCGCGGCTACTGCAGCAGCGGTTTGCGCAGGAAGTCATGCCGGTCCGCCGAGCGCACGCGCAGCCGCATCACTTCGGCGTCGCGCGCCAGGGTCAGTGGAACTTCGACCCCGGCAGCGCCGACCCGCCAGGTCTTGCGCAGCAGATCGGCGAGTCCGTTGGCGCGCTCGCCGCCGACTTCGAGCACCACATCGCCCACGCGCACGCCCGCGCTTTCCGCCGGCGAGCCCTTGGCAATCCCGCCGACGACGAGCGCGCCTTCGGCTTCCGCGGTGTACATGCCGAGCCAAGGGCGAACCGCGCGCGCGCTGCGGCCATACTTGAGGAGGTCGTCGAGAATCGGCTCGAGCAGGTCGATGGGCACGAACATGTTGCCCTGAATCGGCTCGCCGTCCTGCGCTTCCTGCACGAACAGCGAGCCGATGCCGATGAGGCGGCCATCGGTGCCGACCAGCGCCGCGCCACCCCATTGCGGATGCGCGGGCGAGGTAAACAGCGCCTCTTCGAGCAGATACTCCCAATAGCCCGCGAACTCGCGTTTGGCGAAAACGCTCGCCTTGACCGCATGCGCGCGCCCGCCGCTGCCGACGACGATCACCTCGCTCCCGACGCGCGCCGCCGTCGCCGAGCCCCGGCGCAGCGGTGCAAGCCCCAAGCGTCCCAGCGGCTGCACCAGGCCGAATCCCGTGGCGAAGTCGTAGGCCAGCGCGTGCCCGGCAACCACCATGCCGTCGTTGGTCGTGATCCAGATCGATTCGGCCTCGGTAATGACGTAGCCGATGGTCAGTATCAGCCCGTCCTCGGCGATCACCACGCCGTTGCCGACGCGCTCGGTGCCCAGTATCGACGCCGTGTACGCATCTTCCGGAATCTCGGCCCGGATCAGGACGACCGAGCGCAGCACCGCGTCCAAGTCGAACGAGACCTGCGCCGGATCCGGCTGCAGTTCTTCGGGAAACGACCAGTGCGTGCTTTCGTCCATGCGTTGGTCCGTGTGCAAAGCGGCGAACAGCGGCCCGCCCGGCGATCGCTCGGGCGGTCAGGACAAAATCGCCCGCCGGCCCTTGTGCTCGCGGGTGGCAGTCCCCACTCTATCCTGCGGATCCGCAAAATGCCAATTCCGGCAGCGCGGCCCGGCGCCGCGGCTTCGTGGCGTGCCGGCCTTCGTTATGATGTCCCGATAACGGCGCGGCCCTCATTGCCGACGACACCTCCTCCATGCCTCACGATCTGCACTCCCTGATCAGCCAGTTCGGCCTTGCAGTCGTCTTCGCCAACGTCTTCGTCGAGCAGATCGGGCTGCCGATACCCGCGGTGCCGACGCTAATCGTTGCCGGCGCCCTCGCCGCGACCGCGCAGCTGTCGCTGCCGCTGGTGGTGGTCGTCGCCATCGCGGCCTGCCTGATCGCCGATTTTGCGTGGTATTGCATCGGCCGCACCTACGGCAGCCGGGTGATGAAGACGCTGTGCCGGATCTCGCTCACCCCCGATTCCTGCGTCAGCGAAACCCAGGCGCGCTTCGAGCGCTGGGGTAGCAAGGCGCTGGTCGTGGCCAAGTTCGTGCCCGGCCTGTCGCTCATCGCCCCGCCGCTCGCCGGCGCGACGCGCCTCGGCGTCCCGACGTTCCTGCTCTACGATGGAGTGGGCGCGGCGCTGTGGGTCGGCGCGGCGGTCGGCGGCGGGGCGCTGTTCGACAAGGAGGTCGAATACCTGCTGGCGCGCAGCGCGGATTTCGGCAGCTTCGCGATCGTCGCGCTGGGCGTGCTGCTGGCGGCGTACATCGCTTACAAGTGGTGGGAACGGCGGCGCTTCTACAAGCTGCTGCGCATGGCCCGCATCAGCGTCGACGAACTCTATCGCCTGATCGACGACGGCGCCGCGCCGGTCGTCGTCGACGTGCGCTCGCACACCGCGCGCGGGCTCGACCCGAAGCGCATCCCGGGCGCGGTGCACGTGCCCCTCGACGCCGTCGAACACCACGCCAAGGACCTGCCGCGCGACCGCGACATCATCCTCTACTGCACCTGCCCGAACGAATCGTCCGCCGCGCACGCCGCGAAGCTGCTGATGCATCACGGCTTCACGCGCGTGCGGCCGTTGCACGGCGGCCTCGATGCGTGGATCGCCGCCGGCTACAGCGTCGAAGGATTCGCAGCCGGCAGCCCGCGGGCGGACGGCTTCGCCGCGCCGACCGGCAGTCGCCCGGCCTGAGCGCGCCGGCGCGCCGCGGCGCGCGTCGGCGAAGCGCGGTAACATCCGCACCACCCCCAGTCGCCGGCAAGCCATGTCATCCATCAACAAAGGCCGCATTCTCGCCGAAGCGCTGCCGTACATCCGTGCGTATCACGGCAAGACGCTGGTGATCCGCTTCGGCGGCAAGGCGATGACCGACCCGGCGCTCAAGGCGGGCTTCGCCCGCGACGTGGCGCTGCTGCGCTCGGTGGGCATGAAACCCATCGTCGTCCACGGCGGTGGCTGGCGCATCGACGAGCTGATGCAACGGATGGGCATCGAGAGCCGCAAGCACCGCGGCGTGCGCATCACCGACGAGCGCACGCTCACCGTCGTGGAAATGGCGCTGGGCGAGCTCAACCAGGAGCTCGCGGGGCTGATCAACCGGCACGGCGGACGCGCGGTGGGGTTGAACGGCCAGGACGGCCGCTTCATCCACGCCCGCCCGCGCACCTTCGACGCCGACGGACCCGACGCCGCCACGCTGGGCTTCGTCGGCGATGTCGAAGCGATCGATACCGGGCTCATCGACCTGCTGCTCTCGCGCGAGTTCGTCCCGGTGATCATGCCCATCGGCGTGGGCGCCGACGGCACCGCGTACCACATCAACTCCGACCTGCTCGCGGGCGCGCTGGCGCGGGCGCTGCGGGCGGAGAAGCTGATCCTGATGACCAACATCGAGGGCGTGCACGGCCGCGACGGCAAGCTTGCCTATATCATCACCGCCAGCGAGGCGGAGGCGCTGCTGCGCGACGGCGTCGTCCAGGGCGGCATGCGCCCGCGCGTGAGCGCAGCGCTCGACGCGGTGCGCGAAGGCGTGCGTTCGGTGCACATCATCGATGGCGGCGTCGGCAGTGCGCTGCTGCTCGAAGTGCTGACCGCGTCTGGCGTCGGGACCGCGGTGCGCTCCGACGCGGGGCCGCACTTCCTCGAGGACAGCAAGGCTTACCTGCTGGCACGCTGAGGCGGCGCCCAATGGGCGCGCCGTTGCCTGCGGCGCCTAGCCCGCCCACCCGAGGTGGCTTAAGAATTCGCGCGTGCGCTCGGTGACGGGTGCGTCGAAGATCTGCGCCGGCGGGCCCTGTTCGACGATGACGCCCGCGTCGAACACCGCGACCCAATCGCCGACCCGCCGCGCGAAGGTCATTTCGTGCGTGACGACGACCATGGTCATGCCCTCGTCGGCGAGTTTTTTCATGACGTTGAGGACTTCGCCGATGGTTTCCGGATCCAGCGCCGAGGTCGGCTCGTCGAAGAGCATGACGTCGGGTTCCATCGCCAGGGCGCGGGCGATGGCGACGCGTTGCTGCTGGCCGCCGGACAGGGCCGAGGCATAGCTGGCAGCCTTGTCGGCCAGCCCCACCTTGTCGAGCATCGCGGTGGCGCGCTGGTTGGCCTCGGCCTCCTGCCGGCGCAGCACCGTGCGCGGTCCCTCGGCAACGTTTTCGAGCGCGGTGAGATGCGGAAACAGCTCGAAGCTCTGGAACACCATTCCCATGCGGGTGCGCACGCCGCGCAGCGCGCGCTCGTCGCGCGGCAACGTTGCGCCCTCGAATTCGATGGCGCCGCCGTCGATCGCTTCCAGGCCATTGGTGCAGCGGAGCAGCGTCGACTTGCCGGAGCCGGACGGGCCGATGAGGCAGACGACTTCGCCGGCGTGAACGTCGAGGTCGACGCCGCCGAGCGCCTGAAAGCTGCCATAGCGCTTGACCACGCCACGATAGCGGATGATCTTCGCGGCGGAAGCCATGGCGCGCGGCGCTGGCGTTGTGGGCGGGTTCATTCGGTGACGGCGAAGCGGCGCTGGATCCAGTCAACCAGCTTGGCCTGCGGGTAGCCCAGCAGCCAGTAGATCGCAGCCATCGCGGTCAGCATTTCCAGCACGCGGAAGGTCTGCGAGCGTATCTGCATCGCCACGTAGGCGAGTTCGCTGACCGCGATCACCGACACGAGCGAGGTATCCTTGAACAGGGAAACCCAGGTGCTCGCCAGCACCGGCAGGATGCGCCGCAGCGCCTGCGGCACGATGATCCTGGAGAGCGCCTGCGTGCGACTCATGCCCAGCGCCAGCGCCGCCTCGAGCTGCCCGCGGCGGATCGAGTTGATCCCGGCACGAAACGTTTCCGCGTTGTAGGCGGTCACGTTGAGCGCCAGCGCGGTCAGCCCGGTCGCCAGCGGCGACAGGCCGAGGCCGGTCAGTATCGGCAGCACGTAGAACGCCCAGAACACCACGAGAATCAGCGGCAGGTTGCGGAACAGTTCGACATACGCGGTGGCCAGCGCGCGCACCGGCGCCCAGGCATAGAGGCGCAGGATCGCCACGACCATGCCGCACGGCACCGCAATGGCCATCGTCGCGATGGTGAGCAGGATGGTCGTCGCCGTCCCCGCGAGCAGCGCGTCGCGATGCTGCCAGATCACGCTCCAGTCGAAGCTCACGAGCGCCCCAGGTGCGCGACGCGCCGATAGAGCAGGTCGACGCCGCGCGTCACCGGAAAGAGCATCAGGAAATACGCCAGCATCGCAAAGGTGTAGACCTCGATGGGCTGGAAGCTCTGGCCCGCGATCGTTTCCGATTGGCGCATGAACTCCGGCACCGCGATGACCGAGGCGATGGCGGTGTCCTTGATGGTGATCGACAGCAGCGATGCGAATGCCGGCAACATGCGCACGATGGCTTGCGGCACGACGATGCGGCGCAGGACCTGGGCGCGCGACATGCCCAGTGCCAGTGCCGCGCGCGTCTGGCCGGCGCGAACCGATTCGATGCCGGCGCGGACGATCTCGGCGGCGTAGGCTGCGAGGTGGATGGTCAGGCCGATCAGCGCCGCGAAGAACGGCGGCATCGTAAGGCCGGCGACGATCGGCAGCGCGAAGAAAGTCCACACCAGCACCACCAGCACCGGAATCGCGCGCATCGAGTCGATGTACAGCACGACGACCGGCCGCAGCCAGCGCGGTCCGTAGAGGCGCAGCAGCGCAACGACAAAGCCCGCGGCGAGACTGGCCAAGCCCGACACCAGCGAGAGCCACAACGTGACGCCGATCCCTGAGGCGAGGAACCGCCAATGGCCGGTGATGACGGAAAAGTCGAAGTCCAAGGGGCGGCAGTGTCCACGCGAGCGAGCGCCTTGCGGCCCGCGCCGGTCGCGTCACTTCATGGTGTCGACGACCTTGGCCTCTGCCGCGTTCAGCTTGGCTTCCAGCTCCTTTTCCACCGCGCGCGCCCAGCTCAGGAACGCCGGCTGATTCTTGTCGACGGCCATGCCGACGGGCGCGGCCTTTTCGGTGCTGTTCTGGCAGTTGCTGTCCTTGGGCAGGACGGCGAGCTGCTTGAGCTTGCGGCCCATCGCGACCCACGGCACGCGATTGATCGGCACCGCATCGGCGCGATTGGCCATGACTTCCTCGACCGGCGCGGTGCCCGACCCGGCGACGCCGCGCAGCTGCGCCTTCGGGAAGCGCTCCTTCACCCAGCCCTCCTCGCCACCGCCGGTGTAATAGGCGATCGTGATCTCGGGCCGGTTCAGGTCGTCCACCGACTTCGCCGCCGCGAATTTCGGATTGGATGCGAGCCCGAACATGCACACGCTGGTGTTCGAGTAGATGATGAAATCGACGACTTTCAGCCGATCGGCGGTTTCCGCGAGCGGCGTCACCGAAATGTCGACCTGGTTCGACGCCAGCACCGGAACCTTGGTCTCGTGACTGACGGGTATGGCTTCAAGTTTCACGTTCAGGCGCTTGGCGTACTCGTTGGCGAGCACCCACGCCGGCCCGCTCCAGGCGTCGCCCGCACCGGACGTGTTCTCGACCAGCCAAGGCGCATTGGCAAGCACGCCCACGCGCAGCACGCCCGCCTTCTTGATCGCGTCGACGCGCGCACTCGTGCCTGGTGCCGGAACCGCGACGTCGGCCAGCGTGTTGGCTCCAAACGCCAGCGCGGCGAGCGCCGTGCCGAGACGGACGATCGATTTCATGGTTCTCCTCCGCGTAAGCGTCGGCCACGGGAGCAGGCGCGACGCAGCTCCGACCGGTCGCTGCCGGCGGATTGGCGTGCAGTGTAATTGAAACGGCGGACTCCGGCGTGCGCCGCGCACGACAAAATCCGGGCTCGGCCTTGGTGCAGCGCGAGCGGGCCTTCGCGCTGTCGAATACAAGGGCAGCCTGATCGCCCGCACCCGCAGCGCAAGGCCGGGCCGGCGCCGGCTTGCCGTCCGCCTTTTTGCGCTGGTGGTGCTGCTGGCAAGCGCCGTCGCGCTCGCGCCGGTTGCGCCCTCGGCAGCGGCGCGAAACCGTTACTCCGGCCTCTTCGCGGCAGCCGCGCGCGGCGACGCCCGCGACGGCTACGGCCGCACGCCGCTGCACGTCGCCGCCTATGCCGGCCGGCACGACGCGATGCGTGCGTTGGGCAACGCGGGCGCGAACCCCGATGCGCTGGACAACGACCGCTACGACATCCTCACTATTGCCGCGGTCGGCAACGACCGGTCGAGGTTGCCGGTCGTGCTCGAAGTCGGCTGCAGTCGGCGCAATGTCACCAGCCGCTACCACGGCACCGCGCTGATCGCCGCCGCGCATCTAGGGCAGGTCGCGGTCGTGCGCGAACGCATTCGCGCCGGCGCCCGGCTCGATCACGTCGACAACCTCGGCTGGACGGCGCTGAGCGAATCGATCGTCCTCGGCGATGGCGGGGCGCGGCCCGCGGCGACGCTCGAGGCGCAGGTCGACGCCGGCGCCAATGTCAACCTCGCCGACCGCAACGGCGCGACACCGCTCTCGCTCGCGCGCGCCCGCGGCTAGGCGCCGATGGTGGCGATTCGCGAACGCCCGCCGCAGCAGGGGCAGGCCGCGACCTGCCGGGCGTTGCGTCGCGATGCTTTGGCGGATCCACCACGCCATGCCACGGGCGGGCAAAGCTTTGCGCCGCGCCGCAAGCGCGGCTGTCGGCTCGTGCGGAGGCTGGGGCGCGACTGCGGCACTAGGCGTTGCCGCGGCGCGCGAGGTCGCCAAGCTTCGCGTCCGCAAGATAGCCGTAGCGATTGATCCAGAGCGGCAAACCGGTTGCCGCGGCAATGGCGTAGCGTCGCGCGAAGTCGGCAGCGGGGCCGTAGGCATGCACGAAGGCGCGCACCGGAACGCCGTCGGCAGCGCGAACGGCTGCCAGCAGCTTGTCGCGCTGCGCCCGCGCTCCCACCGGGTGCGCCGCGTGCGGCTCCGGATAGCGCAGCAGCGCGCCGTCCGGGGCGAGCCCGTCGGTGAACCCGAACAGGTCGGCCACCGCGGCGGTCACTGCGTCCTGCTCGCGTTCGCCGCCCGTCCCCGCCAGCAGGTCGCGCGCCCAGTAGCGCGACAGCATCGGCCAGTGCATCGTGTAGAGCTTGACGCCGATGGCATCGGCGGTGCCGGAAAGCGCATCGATGGGGAACCCGGAAATGCGCTGCAACGGCGGCGGGAAGATCTGCGGCTCGAGGCGCCTGCGGCGACCGGGAACGCCGTCGAGCGCGGCGCGGCAGGCGCGCAGCAGCGCGAGCGCGGCGCGACGCTTCGCGGCGTAGAGTGCCGCCAGGGGCCCGGTGGTCGCGCTCAACGCTGGCCAGTTCGCCGCGAGCAAGGCGTCGCGTGCCGCGGCCGGGCCACGCGCCGCCGCGGCGCGCACGGCGGCGCCGAGCTTGGCCGACCACGCCGCGACCTCGGCGGCAACCGCGGCCGGATCGTCACCCGCGCGCGCCATGTCGGTCTGCACCGCCGGATTGAAATCGAACAGCGCGCTGCGAAAATCGTAGGGCGGATACTCGGGCCAGTCGAGACGAAACCCGACCGCGCCGGGATAGCGCTGCGCCAGCTCGACCAGCAGCGTCGTGACGTAGGCGACGACATGCGGGCTCGCGAGGCTCGCGTTGCGGTCGACGCGCCGGTCGTGCGGCGCCCCGTCGGGGCCGCGGCACTGATCCTCGGCGACCGCGCTGGAAAACTGCACGCGATAACCGGGTGGGCTCGCCGCCATCACCTGCAGGTACACGCCGATGCCGCGGCGCGGCGCTGCCTCGAGCAGGCGATCGAGCCACCGGCCTTGCGCGCGGGTCAGTGGGTCCGCGGGAGACGGCTGGTAACGCAAGCCGCGATAGCGCCCGAGGTCGTGCACGAACGACGGCGCAGTGCGCACCCAGAGCTCGCGCTTGCCCCACAACGTGCGATCCAGCGGCCGCACGCTGCCGGCGTCGCCGTCGGCCGGCGGCTCGCGCCCGCCTTCGCCCGCGGCGCATTCGGCCATGACGTAGGGGCTGGTCGCGATCGCGGTGGCGCCGATCCCTTGCAGGCGATCGAGCACGGCGTCGATGCCCTCGTGCTGGAACCATTCGGGCATGACGGTCACGCCGAGCGCTTCGATGGCAATGGGGCTGGTCGTCACGGATGCAGTTGGCGAGCGGGTGCGCGGGGCGTTTGTGGCGCGGCAGCGGGTTCTATTAGACTAGCAGCCCTGCCCCAGCCACGAAAGGAAGTCGCAATGACCATCGCCACCGGTCACGTTGCCGGCACGCGCACCGCGGCGACGCTACTGGTTACCTTGCTGTTGTCGGTGTTGTCGGCGCCGGCTCGGGGGCAGGACGCGTTCCCTTCGCATCCGATCAAGCTGATCGTGCCGGTCGCCGCCGGCGGCGGCATCGATACCGCGTTTCGCACCATCGGCCCCTTCTGGTCGGAGCTGCTGGGGCAGCCGATCGTCATCGACAACAGGCCCGGCGGCGGCCAGATCGTCGGCAGCGACGTCGTCGCCAAGGCCAAACCCGACGGCTACACGCTGCTCGGCGCGGGCGTGCCTATTGCATTCAACACCGCGCTCGGACGCAAGCTTCCGTACGACGCGCTCAAGGACTTCACGCCCGTCGCCGAAGTCGTCAGCCAACCGCTGCTCATCGTGGTCAACCCCGCGGTGCCGGTGAAGACCATGGCGGAGCTGGTCGCGTATGCGAAAAAGCAGAGCGCGCCGCTGCAGTACACCACCGGCGGCATCGGCAGCTACGGCCACCTGTGGTGGGAAATGTTCCGGCAGAAGCAGGGCTTCGACGGCCAGCACGTCGCCTACAACGGCATCGCCCCGGCGCTCAAGGACACGATGGGCGGGCAGGTGCCGCTGCTCATCGATGCGATCGTCCCGACGGGAGCGCAGATCAAGGCCGCAACCGTGCGCGGCATCGCCATCGTCCATGCCAGCCGCTCGAAGCTGCTCCCCGAGCTGGCGACGCTCTCCGAACAGGGCTACGTCGGCCTCGATGCCGCGCCCTTCTATGGCGTGCTCGGCCCGGCCAATCTCGATCCTGGCGCGTTGCGCAAGCTGTCGGCAACGCTGACTCAGGCATTGGCGCTGCCGGCGCTGCGCGAAAAACTCCAGGAGCAGGGCTTCGACATCATCGCCGGCACACCCGACGCCTACGCCAAGCTGATCCGCGACGAGATCGAGCGCTGGACCGCGGTCGTCCGCGCCGCCGGCATCGTCGTCGACTGAAGGCGGCGGCGCGACCGCTTCAGGGCCGCTGGATGCCCCGCGTCGCCAGGCGCAGGCGATAGATCGACGTCGATGCCGCGATGTACAGCTGATCGCGCGCGTAGCCGCCGAAGGTGAGGTTGCCGATCTTCTCCGGCACGTGAATCTTGCCGAGCAGCGTCGCATCGGGGTCGTAGATCTGCACGCTGTCGAGCGAGCTGGTGTAGATCCGGCCGCGCTCGTCGAGGCGGAATCCATCGGCAAGCCCCGGCGCGACGACCGCGAACACGCGGCCGTTGGCAAGCTGGTGGCCCTCGCGCACGTCGAATACCCAGATGCAATGGTTGCCCGAGCCGTCGGTTCGCAGCGCCGCCGAGGTGTCCGAAACGTAGAGCAGCGTCTCGTCGGGCGAGAAGGCGAGGCCGTTGGGTTCCTCGACCACGTCGGTCAGCTTGGTCAATGCGCCGGTGCGCGGATCGAGGCGGAAGACGTAGCAGTCGCCGAGCTCGGAAATGCCGGGATGGCCCTCCTCAGGAATGACGATGCCGTACGGCGGATCGGTGAACCAGATCGTGCCGTCGGACTTGACGACGATGTCGTTGGGCGAATTCAGGCGCCTGCCTTCGAAGCGGTCGGCGAGAATTTCAGGCGCACCGTCGCCGCGCGTTCGATACACCGCGCGCAGGCCATGCGAGCAATGCAGCAGCGCGCCGTTGTGCTCGCGCGTGTGTCCATTGGTGAACTCGACCCCGGCGCGCCAGACGCTCATGCCGTCGTGCGCGGACCAGCGCAGAATGCGATCGTTGGGGATGTCGCTCCACAGGAGGCTGTCGTCCTCGTGCATCCACACCGGCCCTTCGCTCCAGCGCGCGCCGGTGCACAGGCGCTCGAGCTGCGGCGCGCCGGCGACCACCGGATCGAGCCGGCGGTCGCAGACTTCGATGCGCGTGGGGACGACTTCCGGTGCGTCACTCATGCCGGAACGACTTTCCCGGTTGTCGTCATCGCCGACGGTCGCTGACGAGCGGCGATCGTGGCCAGCGTCGAGCGCACCGTGCCGCGTCAGCGCGGCATAGAGCGGGTCGACACCGGACCCGCCGCGAGCTTGATGCGCTCCCCCGTGTCGACGAGCCGGCCGTCGCGGATCGCGTAGACCGCAAGCGAGCGCTCGACGTCGAACTGCACCAGGATGTTGCCGCTGTCCTGCGTGAACACGACGCCCTGGGCGGCCTCGCCGCCCGGCAATTCGTTGATCATGACGGCCTGGCCATCCCTGATCGCATACAGCACGACCTTGCCCAGCTTGCTGCGGTCGGGATCGGTCGCGAGCAGGTTCGACCCGGCCATCGACGACACGACGATCCACTTGCCGTCGGGCGAGATGGCCACGCCTTCCGGCGTCGCCGGAACCGAAATCTGCTGGACGGTGCGAAACGGTCGCTTGCTCACGTTGACCAGCGACACGACGTCGGCGTCCGCCACCGTCCTGCCGGTGCCGGTATTGCCGATGACCGCCCATTGGCCGTCGCTCGACACGTCGATCGCATAGGGATTGACCCCGGTGGAAACTTTCTCGCCGGTATTTTTCACCGTCATGCCATCGACGCTGAGCACCGCGGCGCCATTCTCGTCGCGCAGCGACACGATCGCGGCCGTGCCGTCGTGGGTGAAGGAAATGCCCGACAGGCGCTTTTCGGCCACCCTGACCTGATCGAGCAGCTTCACGTTCTGGCCGTTGATCGAGAGCACCTTGACGGTGCCATCGTGCGCGGCGGCCAGCAACAGCGTTCCGTCCCGGTTGATCGACAGGCCGTTCGGATGGCTGCCGACGTCGACTTTTCCGAGCAGCTTCGGCGGCGCGGCGTCGATGTCGACGATCTGCAGGAAATTGTCGAAGAGTTCCTTCTTGGCCGCGTAGTCGTAGCGCGTCGGTGCCGCGACCACCGCCAACTTGCCGTCGGGAGTGACCGCGACCGCCTGCGGGGGCCCCTGCACGGTGTGCTCGATGCCCTCGAGCGTCCCCTTGACCACTGGCGGCGAGCGCGACGCGTCGATCACGACCAGGCTGTCGGGCGGTGCAGGCTGCGGAAATGTCGCCACCCCGGCGTTACGCACGAACTTGCCGTCCTGCGCCGACACGATGATGTCGGCAGCGCATGCCGGCAGCGCGGAAATGACCGCGAGGCCGATGCAGAAACAGCGGTTCGATCGCAACGTGTGCACGCTCTCCTCCCTGCTGATTGTTGTCACGGGCCACCCGGCCACCTGCGCCAGCACCGCGCCGGGAAGCATGATAATTCACCGCCCGTCCGCGTACCAATGGTTTGGGCGCAAGCTGCGCGGCGCGGCGCCCGCTGCGAGCGCGCCGACGCGATCAATGCTTCGGGTGCTGGTGCGCGTGCAATTCGTCGTCGATCGGCGAATGCAATCGAACCTCGGCATCGACGCCGATTTCCCGACGCGACCCGTCCGGGGCCTCGACGGTGAGCGCCAGCTTGACCCGGTCGCCGAGCTTCAGCGTCCGGGTCAAGCGCAGCAGGGCAAGGCGGTACCGGCCCGGTGCAAGCGCTACCAGGGCACCGGCAGGCAGCGCGATGCGCTCGGCCCTGTCGGGTTGCTGGTCCGGCGCGCGGATGCGGGTGACGGCGGCAGCATCGCTGGCAACAGCCACCACCGTTGCGCCGTCGGTGCTGGTGAGGTCCATGTAGACCTCGGTCGCCTGCCCGGCTTGCGCCGGCCGAGCCCAAGGCTGATTGACGATGAACAGCCCGGTTGCAGGCACAACCGCCGCCGTCAGCCCGAACGCCAACGCGACTGCCGTCGCGGGACGCCGGAAAATTTGCAAGGTAATCACGCGCTGGTGGGCCGACAACCCATGGCAAACAGGCCCCGCGCGAGTTCTATTCCGAGGCGACCCCTCGGGAATAGGCGCCCGCGACTGGGTGTTGACTACACGTCAGCGCCATGGCGGGCGACAACCGGTCAGCCTGGCCATGCGCGCCGCCCAATCCCGGGAGGCAGGATGAAGACGATTTTCCGCTGCATGGTCGCGACCGCGATGGCGTGCGCAGCGACGAGCGCACGCGCCGAGTTTCATACGTACAGGATCGAGCAGATCTACTCCAACGCCAGCGGCACGGTGCAGTTCATCGTGATGCACGAGTCGCAAGGCATGGGCGCGGAATACCTCTGGGGCAACCGGAGGCTCACCAGCACCCGCCTCGGGACGACCAACACCTTCACCTTTCCCAACAACCTGCCCATCGCGACCTCGTGCAACCCGTATTCCGGCTGCGCGCTGGCGGCGCCGAGTTCGACGGCCGATACGCGCGTGCTGATCGCCACGCGGGGTTTCGCCGACCTGGGCATCCTGGCAGCGGATTACGTGATTCCGAACGGCTTCCTTTTCACCGCCGGCGGAACGATCAATTACGCCGGGGCAGACCAGGTGACCCACGGCGCGCTGCCGACCGACGGCGTGTCCGCCATCAATCGCGCCGGAACCACGATTCCCGCCGTCGCGACCAACTTCGCCGGCAGTTCCGCCGCGGTCGCTGCGGCGTCGGCGGTGGACCTGGATCAGCACGGCTTGAGCGGATCCTGGTACGAGCCGGCGAGCAGCGGACAGGGGTTCGAAGTCGAGGTGTTTGCCGACCGGCCGACGTCTGGATCGGGTGTCATCCAGGTCAGCTGGTTCACCTACGACACCGTCGTCGGCGGCGCGGAGCGCCAGCGCTGGTATACGCTGAGCGGCCCGGTGGTGAGCGGGGCGCCCAATGCCTCGCTGACGATCTATCAGAACACCGGGGGCAACTTCAATGCTCCGCCGGTCACCAATGCGCAGGCGGTCGGAACGGCGACGTTGAGTTTTGCCACCTGCTCCAGCGGTCAACTGTCGTACAGCTTCAGCGACGGTACGGGCCGCACGGGGAGCATACCGTTGACGCGGCTGACGCAGAATGTGACCTGCTCCACGACCGGCGCGCGCCCCACCAATGCCGACTTCGCCCTGTCCGGGAACTGGTACGCTCCGGCAACCTCGGGCCAGGGATTCACGGTCGAGGTCAACCCCAATTCCGGCGCGCTCTTCGCCGCCTGGTATACGTATGCGCCAAGCGGCGCCGGCGCCGGCGCCGCCGGGCAACGTTGGTACACGGCGCAACCCGCTGCCGCCTTCGCGCCAGGCTCGCGTTCGATCCCCGTGCAGATCTTCGAGACCACCGGCGGGATGTTCGACGCACCGACGCCTCCTGGCCAGAAAACCGTGGCGGTGGGCAGCGGCACGCTGGCCTTCCAGAGCTGCTCCGCCGCGACGTTTGGCTACAGCTTCACCGGGGGGAGCAGCAGTGGCCAGTCTGGAACCATCACCTTGAGCCGCGTCGGCCCGGCGCCCCCGGGCTGCTCGCCATGAAAGCCGCGTCAAGCTAGCACGCCGTCCGCGCAGCAACGGTCCGCTCGCGCCTGCAGACGAAGGGCTCGACTCGGAGCGTGGCTGCGACCGGGCGCGTGGGGTCGCGCCGACCATGGCCAAGGTGCTTCGGGCCGTGCCGCTCAGGATTGCGGCATTTCACCACGCGTGCGCCAGGCTGAGCGCGCCCGATCATAGCCACGCTGTTTTTCTCATCCGCGGGAGCGCAGCAGGCCGCACAATGGGGCCCGCTCCCGCCTGCCCAATTGCAGATAACATGAAGCGTCGGAACTTTCTGCGCATCGGCATCGCCGGTCTGGGCACGTTGATCGAGGAGCACGCGATGGGCGCATCGGGAACGGGAGCGGGAACCTCGGCGCAAGCGGGCGGGGGCCGAATCGACCTGGTCGAAGCCACGATTGCGGATCTGCAGGCGGCCATGCAGGGGGGCGCCGTCACTTCGCGCGGGTTGGTCAATGCCTACCTCGCCCGCATCCGGACGATCGACAGGGCCGGGCCGCGGATCAACGCCGTCATCGAACTCAACCCCGACGCTCTGGCGATTGCCGTCGAGCTCGATCGCGAGCGCGCGGCCCGCGGCCGGCGCGGACCGTTGCACGGGATCCCGGTCCTGCTCAAGGACAACATCGCGACAGCCGATCGGATGCAGACGACCGCCGGGTCGCTGGCGCTCCTCGGCGCAATTGCGCCGCGCGACGCGTTCCTCGTCACGCGTTTGCGCGCCGCCGGCGCGGTGGTCCTCGGCAAGACCAACCTGAGCGAATGGGCCAACATCCGGTCGACCCGCTCCACGTCGGGTTGGAGCGCGCGCGGCGGACTCACCCGCAACCCGTATGCGCTCGACCGCAATACCAGCGGCTCGAGTTCCGGGTCGGCGGCTGCGATCGCCGCCAACCTTGCCGCTGTCGCCGTGGGCACCGAGACCGACGGATCGATCATTTCGCCGGCGGCGATCAACGGGCTGGTGGGCATCAAGCCGACGGTCGGGCTGGTGAGCCGCAGCGGCATCGTTCCGATCGCGCATTCCCAGGACACCGCCGGCCCGATGACGCGGACGGTGGCCGACGCGGCGGCGTTGTTGACCGTGCTCGCCGGCAGCGACCCGCGCGATGCCGCAACCGCGGCTGCTGCGCAAAACACCGGCGATTACACCCGGTTCCTCGACAGCGGCGGCCTCAACGGCGCGCGCATCGGCGTGGTGCGCGCCAACTTCGGCGGGCGCAACGATCTGGCGGCGGCGCTGGTCGAGGAAGCGCTGCAGGTGCTCAAGGCGCAAGGCGCCATCCTGATCGACCCCGTCGAGGTCGCCGGCGGCGCCGGCTTCGAAACCGCCGAAATCGAGGTACTGCTCTACGAATTGAAGGCGGACCTCGCCGCGTACCTCGCCGAATACGCGCCGGGCAGCCGGATCAGGACGCTCAAGGACGTCATCGAATTCAACGAGCAGCACCGCGACCGCGAACTGCGTCACTTCGGCCAGGAGCTGTTCCTGCGCGCGCAGGCCACCGACGGCCTCGACAGCAAACAATACCTCGACGCGCTGGCCAGCGCCCGGCGCATGGCGCGCACCGAGGGCCTGGACCGGGCGCTGCGCGAACACCGGCTCGACGCGCTGGTCGCGCCGAGCAACAGCCCGGCGTGGCTCACCGACTTCATCCGCGGCGACAACGAAGGCGAGGGCTTCACTTCACCGGCGGCGGTCGCCGGGTATCCGCACATCACCGTGCCGGCCGGGCTGGTGCACGGTCTGCCGGTGGGCATTTCCTTCGTCGGCGCAGCGTGGAGCGAGCCGACGCTGATCCGGCTGGCGTACGCCTATGAACAGGCGAGTCGCCGGCGGCAACCGCCCACCTTCGCGCGCAGCGTGAATCGCGCTCCCTGAATTCGCGATAACGGGGTCGGCCCGCGTTTGCTCATTCGAAGCGCCCCGGATCGAGGCTGATGGTGTGCGTCGCCAGGTGAACCTCGCGCCTGAAACAGGCGATGCCGCAGATGATCGCGATCATGGCGCCGCTGAACAGCCCCCCGGCGAGCCACTTGAGGTTGGTGGCGAAGAATTCCTCGACGAACAAGACGACGATGACCAGGCAGATGAGCAGCGCCGCGGTGGTGCAGAAGCTGATGGCCAAGTTGCACACGCGCCGGCGTCGCTCGAGATCGGCGATCTCCAGGCGCGCCGCTGCTCGGCCCTTGGCGTCCAGAGCAGGCCACATCGATTCGAAACTGCGGGCGCGGTCGATCACGCGGGCGAGGCGGGTGGTCATCACCCCGAGCAGAGCGGCAATGCCGGTGAGCAGGAACACCGGGGCGATGGCGAGCTGAATGGCGTGGGCGATGTATCCGGTGCCGGGATCGACGGGCATGGCGTTGGCTCCTCAGGGGCGGATCGGCGGGACGCGCAACAGGATAACGCAACAGCGCCGCGTCAATGCACCGCGGCCGAGCTGCCATGCGCCGGCAACGCTTGGCGCCAGCAGCGACCTGCAGCGCTGGCCGCGCCTACCCGCACCCGCGCGCCGCGCCGCAGCGCGTCGCCGCGGCTAGCGCGGTCGCGCGCCCGCGGCCTTCGCCTCCCGCTCGATCTGCTGGCGCAGCGCCGTGTACCGCTGTTCAGTGCGCGTGCCGAACAGCGGGTCCTCGAAGTGGCGGATCGCGACGTCGATCGCCACCCAGTCCGCTTCGCCCAGCAGGCGCGCGGCCAGCGGCAGGATTTCGCCTTCCTCGATGTCCATGTGGCGGCGAAAGCTGTTCAAGTAGGCGCGCGCGGCCGACTCGACGCTCGCGCGCGAAACGATGGAGCCGTTGATGATGTCGCCGAGGTCGTGCACGAGCTCCTCGCCAAACCCCTTGAGCAGCGCGTGCTGGTCGGTCAGCTCGTCGACGCGTTCCGCCGTACCGTGCTGCCGCTCCTTGATCAGCGCGAAGACCAGATCCTCCTTCGGGTGATGGAGCACGTCGGAGTAGCGCGTCATGTAGTACATGATGTCGAGCAACATTTCGTAGTCGGGCGAAGCGCCGTCCTGGAACAGGGCAAGCTGGTCCTCGATCAGGTTGAGGAGCTTCGCGAAATTGACGTGGTCTGCGTGCCAGAGAGCAAGGGTCGTTGACATGACGTCCTCGAGAGATGGATCGAATCGGCTTCCGGCGGCGCGCGGTCGGACGCTCGCGTGCGGTTACCGGAACGGCTCCGCGCGACTCAGCAGCTCCGCCAGGCCGGGCTCGTTGGGATCGCGCGGCTTGCCGGGATGGATGATCGCGACCTGGCACACCTCGGCGGCCTCGACCAGCTGGCGGTAGGTGCCGGCGGCGATATCGGCGATGTAGGCCTGCTTGTTGTCGTTGTACTTGAACATCCGGTCGTTGATGAGCTGGCACTCGTTGCAGCTCGGGCAGCGCGCCGTCTCGATCCATGCCTGGTCCGGATCGCGCAGCGGCGCGCCGGCATCGGCCGTCGGCGCCGGCGTGGCCTGGGCGGTCACTGCCGCGGCATCGCCGGGCGCGGGTGCGGCGGCGGGCGTCGCCCCCGTCGCCGTCCGCAGCGCGTCGAGTTCCTGCGTCTTCGCCTGGTCCCATTTCGCCCGCTCGCGCGCCACCAGGATCTCGGCATGCGAATTGTGGATGCCGCCCTGCTCCTGCAGGCGATGCCAGAACGTGCGCGTGCGCGCGACGATCTGCATGAGCCGGTTGTCGACGAGCACGCGGTGGAGCACGTCGTCGGCGTCGACGGCAAGGACGTAGGGCACCGCCTCGCCCACCTGCGCCGGGTCGCGCGCCAGCCACTCGTCGGCGGGCAGCTGCGCTGCGCTCCAGCGCTCGCGCGGCACCCGCGCGAAATGGGCCGCGTAACGGGTGTCGCAGAGCACGAAATCGGCGACCGTGAAGGGCGCCTCCTCGATCACGCGCTGCATGTTCTCGTCGGCGAACTCGAGCGGCGCGATCGGCCAGTCGGCTTCCGGCTGCGGGTTGTCCGCCAGCGAGAACCGCGCCGCCTGGTTGTCGCCCGCGTAGGGATCGTAGGTGAACGCCGGGAACGCGCGCGACTCCATCGCCGCGGCCGCGGCCAGGTACAGGGGCAGCCCGTCGGGCGCTCCCGCGCCCGCGTACACGCTGAAGAGCGCCGCGCCGCGATGCGCGAAAGCCCTGGCCAGAGGATCGCGCAGCGCCAGGAGGTTCGAGCTGGTGGTCTGGACGACGAAGACGCCGCCCAGGCCGGTCGCCGTGTTGGCCAGCCGCGTGCTGCGCACGCCGAAGGCGAAATGCCCCGAACCGACCGACGCCTCCTCGAGCAGGTCGGTCGCCTCGACCAGAACCTTGACCGGCAAGCCGGATGACAGCATCTCCATCAGCGGCGCGTTCTCGGGCGCGTCGTTGCGTCCCGGCGGAATGCACACCAGGTAATCGGGAAACAGCGCGATGTCGTCGGCGCTGAGCGCGCCTGCGTCGAAGTGCTCGAAGAATGGATCGTCCTTGGCCTCGTCATAGCGGCCGTCGACTTCCAGTTCGGCGATCGCGATCGCCCTGACCACTTCGGCGAGCTTGGGCAAGCGCGCGCGAAACGCCGCGCCTGCGGCGGCACAATGGTCGAAGCGGAATTCGAATGCCTCGGGGCCCGCGCCTTCGGCGCCGCGCGGATCCGGATGAAACGGCTGCGTCTTCAGGACCCCAAGCGCCCATTCGATGCGCCGGCGTCGCGGCGCCGGCAACTCGTCCTTGGGCATGTTGCGGCCGACCAGGCGCGACATCACCGTGAAGTCGAAGGCGCTGCGATCGGCGCCGCCCAGCGATGAGCGCAGGCTCTCCGGTCGCTGGCCCGCCTCCGAATGGATGAATGCCGCGCGGAGGATGTCGGCAAGCTTCACGATCAGCCGTTCGGCAGTCGCGCGAAACGCGCGGGCCTTGCGCTCCTGCGCCACCTGCCAGAGGTGCGCCATGACGCGCACCGGCATCGCCTGATCGCAGTCGACGATCTCGCCGTCCAATTTGAGCTTGCCGCCGAGGTGGACGAGCACGCTCTCCGCCGAAGGGTCGCCCGGCGCGGCGAGTCGCGCCGCAGCCTGGCTCCACAACTCCGCAAACCTGCCGAGGACGCCGTTGCCGGCAAGTACCCGGATTTCGCGCTCGAGCCGCAGCACGTGCTTGCGCAAGCGCTCGCCGGGCAGCCCGCGCGGCGCGACTTCGCCCAGCATCTCATTGACGATCGAGACGAGCGACCGCACCTCGCCTGCGGCGGGTCCGCTGTCGACGAGCACCAGCGGAAAGTCGTAACGAAGCCGCGTCAGGTCGTTGTACCGCGCGAGCAGTGCGGGGCGCAGCGCCAGGCCGTCGATGGCGTCGACGCCCTGACCGTGGCGCCTGCCCGTCGCGAAGAACAGCTGCTGCTCGGAGAATCGTGTGGCCGTATCCATGGGGACCTTGCGGGCGAGGGGCGCGCGGATGTCGATGTCGCGGCCGCTACGCGACCCGACGGCGCTCCGCTTCGTCTTCCGGCCAGATAGTGAACTTGTCGAGTTCCCGCTCCAGTCCCGTGCGGATCTGTTCGGTGGTGCGCACCTGGCCGGCGTTGCGCAGGTCTTCGTAGCAGGGGACCGCAGGATTGCGATAAAGGATACCGACTGGAATCGGGTCCTCCGAGGACGCGATTTCGCGGGCACGGTCGATGTCGCCCGGGTCGTGCTCGATCCGGTTCTTGTAAGTGCCGGAAAGCTCCGCCGGGATCGACAGCCCGTCGCGATGCGCAAGCAGCAGCGTCTTGCCCGGATCGTGCAGCCACGGTTCGAACATCTTCGGCAGGAATTCGGGACAGCGCTGGATGATGCGAACGAACGAGAAGCCCCGGTGGAGGTACGCCTGCCGCAGGATGTCGTAGAGCAGTCCGGGAATCCAGTCGACCGCCTGCGCGACGAACGACACGTTGGTCACGCCCAGCGTCACCGTCAGCGGATTCAGCGCCTCGAGCGCGCTGCCGCGCGGCGTCGTGTTGCTTTGCAGCCCCCGCGGCGAGGTCGGCGAAGCCTGCTTCTTGGTCAGCCCGTACACGTGATTGTCGTGCAGAATCACCGTCAGGTTCATGTTGTAGCGGATGGCGTGGATCCAGTGTGCCGCGCCGATGCTGCAGCAGTCGCCGTCGCCGGTATTGACGAACACGTCGAGGTCCGGGCGCGCGAACTTGACGCCCTCGGCGATCGGAAAGGCGCGGCCGTGGATGCCGTGAAAGCCGTAGGTCTTCATGTAATGCGGGAAACGGCTCGAGCAGCCGATGCCCGACACGAACACCGTGCGTTCCGGCGCCAGGTCCTCGTCGCGGCAAAGGCGCTGCACGGCGGCGAGGATCGCGTTGTCGCCGCAGCCGCTGCACCAGCGCGGCACGCCGCCCTGGTAGTCCTCGAGGTTGTGGTGTGCCTCGTGCAGCTTGATCAGGCACTGGGTAACGGGCATCGTCATGGCAGATCTCCTAGGCGAGCAGCTTGTCGCGCAGCACGCGCACGACGGCGGCCGGCTTGATCGGCTGGCCGCGCGATTGCGTCCAGCAGTCGACGTCGACCAGATAGCGCGAACGCAGCATCATCGCCAGCGCGGCGTAGCGGCGGTTGTCGGCATCGATGAGTTCGTCGTCGGTGCTGTCGGACCAGTTGTTCTCGATCGTGATCACCTTCTTGAAACTGCGCAGGATCGCGCCGATGCCCGACGGCAGCGGCTGGATGAAGCGCAGATGCAGCGACGAGACCCGCAGGCCTTCGCTGCGCAGGCGCTGCACCGACTCCTCGATGACGCCCTTGTTGCTCCCCCAGCCGACGACCAGCAGGTCGCCGTCGGGATCGCCGAACACCGGCGGCGTCTTCAGCGTCTTCTGCAGCGCCGCGATCTTGAGACTGCGGTTGCGCAGCCCTTCCTCGTTGATCTCCGGATCGTAGGCGACCTTGCTGCCGCGGTCGTGCGCGAGCCCGGTCAGCGTGTGCATGCCGTGCGGCTGGCCCGGCACGAAGCGGCGCGCGATCCCGGTGACCGCATCCCAGTCGTAGGGCTTGACGCCCTCGGGCACCGGCGTCTGGTCGACGGGTGGCGCCAGCCACTCGGGATCGAACTGCGGCCGCGGGAACGGCTGCTGCGCGGTGGCGAGGCTCGCGTCGGAGAGGACGACGACCACCGTGTTGAACATCTCGGCGATCTTGCGCGCCGTGATCATGGAATAGAAGCAGTCCTCGATGTCGGCCACTGCCATGACCACTTTCGGCGCGTCACCGTGGCTGCCGTAGATGGCGGTCAGCAGATCGCCTTGCTCGACCTTGGTCGGCTGTCCGGTCGACGGGCCGCCGCGCTGCACGTTGACCACCACCAGCGGGATCTCCGCCATCACCGCCAGCCCGATACCTTCCTGTTTCAACGAATAGCCGGGCCCCGAGGTGATCGTGACTGCACACTTGCCGGCGTACGACGCGCCGATCGCGAACGCGCAGGCGGCGATCTCGTCCTCCGCCTGGTGCACGATCCCGCCCACTTTCTCGAAGACGTCGGAAAGGTAGTGCGACGCCGAGGTCGCCGGGGTGATCGGATACATGGCACAGATGTCCATGCCCGAGGCGAGCACGCCGAGCGCCAGCGCCGTGTTGCCGTTGACGACCATCTGCGGCGTCGTGCTGCGCACCGCCGGGATCGCGTAGCGGAAATCGAGGTTGCGCGCCGCCCAGGCGTAGCCTGCGGAGAGCAGGCCCTGGTTCACTTCGATCACCTTCGCGTCCTTCTTGCCGAAGGTCCGCGCGACCTGTTCGCGGGCCAGGGTCTCGTCGAGGCTGTAGATGCTGCACAGCATGCCGAGCACGAACATGTTCTTGCCGCGGTGCGGATCGGCGACCAGCGTGCGGCATTCCTTTTCGAGCGGTATCTCGTAGACGCGGTAGCCGGCCGCGTTCAGCATAGCGACGGTCTCGACATAGGACGCGGCGATCCGGGGGTCGCGGTGCTCGCGCCACCCGCTCTCCAGCAGGATCTGCGCGCCGGCCTTGAGCTCGCCGGCGCGCACCCGGCCGAGCAGCACCTGTTCGTTGAACGCCACCACGAGGTCGGTCTCGTCGCCACCGTTGGTGACGCGCGCGCTGCCGATGCGGATGCGGATGCCCGAGGCACCCGCGACGCTGCGCGCCGGCGGCTGGATCTCGGCCGGGATGATCTCGGTCGTCCAGATGCCGTTGCCGGTGCGGGCCGCGATCGCGCCCAGCGACTGCCCGCAGCGCTGCGCGCCTTCGCCGGAATCGCTGATCACCTCGACGATGTGCTCGGCGAGCGAGCGCACCGCGCGCGGCGGCGCGTCCGGGCCGCGGGTGGTGTTGGCGCGGTTGGCAAGTGTGGCGGCTTCGGTCATGGTCGGTCCGTCCGTGGGTCTCTACTTGGTGGAATGGCGCCAGCGCAGGGCACTAGGCACTATTGTCCCTCAGGCACGCTGCCGCGCACCACTCGGCCGCCGGGATAGTCGCCGAAAGCGAGCAATCACTGTCGCTCAATGGCGCAATGAGCAAGGATGTCGCCCGTCGCCCGGGTCAGGCGACGCGCACCCGCGCGTAGCCGTGCTCGTCCGCCGCAAAGCCGAAGCGCCGGCCGGTGCGCGGCGCTTCGGGCGCGTAGACGACCTCGGTGTCGCGCAAACCGAGATACGCCTTCAGCGCCCGCGCTGCCTTGCGTCCGGCGCCCATCGCCTCGATCACCGTTGCCGCGCCGGTGACGATGTCGCCTCCGGCATAGACGCCCGCGAGCGAGGTCGCGAGGTTGTCGTCGGTCGCGATGTAGCCGCGCTTGTCGAGCTTGAGTTTTGCCGTCTGTCCCAGTATCGGGTTGGCATTGGTACCGATCGCGTAGACGACGCTGTCGCACTCGAATTCGAAGTCGCTGCCGGCGATCGGCAGCGGCCGGCGGCGGCCCGACGCGTCCGGCTCGCCGAGCTCCATCTTCTGGCAGCGCATGCCGCGCACGCGCTTGTCGGCGTCGCCCAGCACTTCCACCGGGCTCGTCAGCCAGTGGAACTCGACGCCCTCCTCCTCGGCGTGGTGGATTTCCTCCGCGCGCGCCGGCGCCTCGGCCTTGCCGCGGCGATAGACGCAGTACACCTTGTCCGCGCCCAGCCGCAGCGACACGCGCATCGCGTCCATCGCGGTGTTGCCGGCGCCGATGACCGCGACGCGCCGACCCGGCTGCAGCGGCGTGTCGAAGTTGGGGAAGTCGCGCGCGCGCATCAGGTTGCAGCGCGTGAGCAGCTCGTTCGCCGACAGCACGCCGTTCAGCGACTCGCCCGGGATGCCCATGAAGCTGGGATAGCCGGCGCCGGTGCCGATGAACACCGCGTCGAAGTCCATCTCGGCGATCATCTGCTCGATCGTGAACAGCCTGCCCACCAGGGTGTTGCATTCGAAGCGCACGCCCAGTTGCTTGAGCTTGTCGATCTCGACGTCGACGACTGCGTTGGGCAGCCGGAAGTCGGGAATGCCGTACTTGAGCACGCCCCCCGGCTCGTGGAAGGCCTCGTAGACGACGACCTCGCAGCCGGCCTTCGCCATGTCGGCGGCACAAGCCATCCCGGCCGGGCCCGAGCCGACGATGCCGACGCGGAAGCCCGCGGGCTCGATGTACGGCAGGTTGACCCAGCCTTCGCGGATCGCCATGTCGCCGACGAAACGCTCGAGCCGGCCGATCGCGACCGGCTGCAGGGTGTCGCCGACGGTGCACACGCCCTCGCACTGGCTTTCCTGCGGGCAGACGCGACCGCACACCGCCGGCAGCAGGTTGGTGTCGGTGATGACGTCGTAGGCGCCGCGGTAGTTCTTTTCCTCGATCTTCTTGATGAACGCCGGGATGTCGATGCCGACCGGACACCCGCGCACGCAGGGCTCGTCGGGACACTGCAGGCAGCGCTCGGCCTCGACCAGGGCGTTGTCCGGCGAGTAGCCGAGGGCGACTTCCTGGAAGTTGCGCGCGCGCTCCAGCGGCGGCTGCTCCGGCATCGGCGTGCGCGCCTGCGGAATCGAGCGAATCGTCTTCTTTTTCGCGGCCATGGTCGTTACTGCCTCCTCGCGCGCCTACGCATCGCGCATCCGGCAGCTTTCCTCCCATTTGCGCAGCGCCTCCTGCTCGGTCGGCTTGAAGCGGGCCAGCCGGGCCATCAGGTCGTCGAAGTCGACCTGGTGGGCGTCGAAGTCCGGGCCGTCGACGCAGGCGAACTTGATGCCCTCGCCGATCTTCACCCTGCACCCGCCGCACATCCCCGTGCCGTCGACCATGACCGGATTCAGGCTCACCATGGTCTTGATCTTGTGCGGCCGCGTCGCCTCGGCGCAGCCTTTCATCATGATCGGCGGGCCGATCGCGATGCACTCGCCGATGTCGGGATGCTTCTCGATCGCCATCCGCATGCCCTCGGTAACCAGCCCCTTGACGCCGCTCGAACCGTCGTCGGTGCAGACGATCAGTTCGTCGCAGACGCTACGGAACTTGTCTTCCCAGAACATGAGCTCCTTGTTGCGGAAGCCGAGGACGCCGATGACGTACGCGCCGGCCTCCTTGAACGCCCGCGCCTGCGGAAACACCGGCGCAACGCCGAGGCCGCCGCCTACGCAAAGAACCTTCTTGACCGCGCCGATCGTGCTCGGGATGCCCATCGGCCCGACGACCGCGTGCAGCGCGGTGCCGACCTTGCAGTTCTGCTGCATTTCGCGGGTCGTCTTGCCGACCGCCTGGATCACCAGCGTGATCGTGCCCTTGTCGCGATCGAAGTCGGCGATCGTCAACGGTATGCGCTCGCCGTGCTCGTGGGTCATGACGATGACGAACTGGCCCGGTCGCGCCGCCCGCGCCATCTGCGGGTGCTCGATCTCGAGCAGGTAGGTAACGTCGGAAAAATCCTCGCGCGCGACGATATCGAGCACACTCATGGTTTGGTCCCGCCGGCCGTCTTCACAATCCGCGCTCCATTCACCGCGACCACTCTCCGCTTCGATGCAACCCCGCTCGCATCCAAGCCACGCGGATCGCAACCATGATTGTGTCATGCTACGGCAGGAGCAAGCCAGCGAGAAGCAGCCGTCGAGGGAAACGTTTGATCTGCATCAGGAAACACGCGCATAGCGGCCGCGGCGCGCCGCTGCGTCGAAGTCGCGCCGGTCGAGGCATGTTGGCGCTGTGCCGGAACCATGCTCCGCGCGACCGCTTGGATCGCCCGCCAGCCGTGGCCATTGCAGCATCCGGCACTAGCGACGCAAGACTGAAGAACCGCCGCCAATCTGGCCAGCAACGCGATCGCTCCCCGCCTCGCCGATACGTACGACAGCACCGTGCCAGTCTGCACCCGCCTGCGTTGTCCGGGATCAAGCGCCGTTCCCGCGCACCGGCCATAATTCGACAGTTTCGTTCCGACACTCCTGGCCATGCCCTCTCCGCGTTTGCCTGTCGACCCATCCGGCAGCCGGTCCTTGCTCCGCAGTCCGTGGCTTAAGCGCGGGTTGCTCGTCGCCGCCGCGGCTGCGGCGCTGGGATATTTCTTCCGCGACGCGATCCTCGGCGTGGCGGTCGAGGTGCACGAGGTGACGCGCGGCGATCTCGTGCAGACGGTCA